>JAABUO010000689.1_pt1 | contig 56533 bp, 64 predicted proteins | sample 5559291 | NCBI WGS metagenome assembly JAABUO01 (sample SAMN10711878, study PRJNA513372) | rock metagenome | isolation source: Antarctica rocks | place: Antarctica: Victoria Land, Finger Mt sud | reverse complement strand
AACCTTCAACGCTCTATTGGAAAATCAATAGAAAAATCAAACCGGTAAATTTGAAGCTGTTCAAACCTTTCACAGTGCTGACATCCTTTTAGCCCCCCCCCGACCCCCGAAGCCATCATGCCGTCGTCACGCCGAAGTCGAAAACTACCTCTGGAGGATTCACTCATCCCCTCAAGCACCTCATCAAGATCGAAACCTTCTGGCAAAGCAGACGCTGCTCGCAAAGTCAAAGCAGACGCCGCTGCTAGAATCATTGTAGAGGCTGCTGTCAAAGCAAACACTGCAGGCGCTGCTGTCAAAGCCAATTGCCTTCGCAATTTCAAGGAACATATCATTGATAGTTTCAAAACAGCGAAGAAAGCCTCGTCGTTGAATCAGCCTTCACGAATATCGATACAGAGTAGATAGCCATCGATTGTATACGTCGAAAGAACGCTTCAGAAATGTTCTCTCTTTCTAGAGACTTGATAGCGAGCTGACTCACCAACTGATGCATAGGCTTGATGACGTCACTTCGTAGTCTCGTTGAACAGAGTCTCATCGACGAAGACAAGCTGTTCAGCCGTCAGCTGCAACAGACCGGCAATTCAGTTTAATCGCAGCTCATCGTTCTGTCTGATGCTCACACGCTGTTCCTTTTTATTGCTTCAGTGTCTCTTCTTCAGAATTCTCGATATCGTGGACTGATGAACATGTATATCTCACTCTTCTCATAGAAATCACACCATCTCTTTCTGCATGGCTCATGACTGTTGCTTCAGATAGATAAATTAGGAAGTCTTCAGCTGCTGGAAAGACCTTTCGAAGGGCGCTCTTCGAACGAAACTGAGATCTAAAGAAAGAGCCATACATGAAGAGATTCTCTTGCATAGTATAAACGATGTTACGGTGACAGTGAACCTCTTCGGCGATGGCGGAGGGGATTCAATGTAAAAGCAGGAGGCGTAGTATCTTCGAGCGAAGGGCCGAAGCCAGTGGACCTGTCATAGCTAAAAGAATGTCAGCACTGTGAAAGGTTTGAACAGCTTCAAATTTACCGGTTTGATTTTTCTATTGATTTTCCAATAGAGCGTTGAAGGTTTGAGAATGTCAAGAATGTCTGAATTCAATAGTAAATTTGGGGGGGGGCGCGACAATTGCGATGCCAAGAAATTCATAGCTTTCTGCATACGCTAATATAGCTCGCTTCGTAATTTTGGTTTTCTATCTACTCACTTACATATTCTATCTGCTCACCTTTTCTACTCACCTTTGTACTTATTTATCTATTCATCTATTTACTCGTTTGCCTACTCAGCAATCTACTCGTTGACCTACCTACTCACCTACCTACTCATAATCATCACGATATTACCACATTTCCACGGGATCACCAAAAATCCGTTCTTTCGGGGAGGGCTATTGCATACAAACCATGATATTATCGAGCCAAAGACGCCAGTCACTAGCCAGACCAACCTCGGCCTTCGGAACGGAATAAAATGCCCGTATGAGTATATACTTTATGTCTATGGCAAAAACCACTTTTCCAGATTCGTTGATACACTGAAGGCTGGGTTAAGATCACAAGACCCTGGTCTATTTGAGCTTGTCCTGCAAATAATGGACGCGATCCATTTTGGGGCCATTTTAGGTGATGATGTAGCGGACAATAGCCTGTTGCGAAAGGGAAAGTCGGCTGCTCATTGCCTTTATGGATCCAGCGAAACGATAAATAGGGCTTATCTCCGAATACTCGAAGTCATCGCCAGGTGTTACAAGCAGAGGCCATCCCTGGTTCCGTATATCCTTCTAGCTCTGACTCAAGTATTCTAGGTCAGGATATATCTCTTGTCCAGCGACGAGACGGCTTCGACAATTGTTTAGACCGGGAATGTGCGCTCGCGACGTATAGACACTGTGCACATTTGAAAACTGGTGCTCTGTTCAGACTGGTTGGGCAGTTAGTGTTTGGGAGTTATGAGAAGGATGACCTTATGAGCCAGGTTGGGTGAGCTTCGAAGCCTAATATGTTCTGGAGACAACGCAGATGCGAGTAGTTGGTACTGTCATTCACAAAATGACTGTAAGAACATCTATTCCGCCGATGTGGTAGCAGCAAAAGGCGCGTTGGCAGAGGATCTAATCAACAGAGAGTACTCGTTTCCCATCATACAAAGGCACAGAACATCATGATGGAAGTTCTGGAGCCTTGAACAGGTCTAGACCAACAAAGCTCAGACAAGCGGTACCAGGCTACCCTCTCTATCCTACAGGCTAACGAGGTGAAGGGCATATGCATGGGAGAGCTAGATGGGCTGAAAGGGCAGTCTTTCAGTATGTAACAGCATGGGGCCGCACAGAGAAAATGACAGTAGCACCTGTGACCTGATACGACCAGGGTGGTTGGCGGGATCACTGCGAGGCTGAGCTCTCGGAGCTTTAACTCTAATACCCGTACTGCATGCAAGGAAAGCGGCGTTTGGTTGTGCTTTGGAGTATTCTAGTAATAGACGATTGGCATCAAAGTGTGTTATAATTCGCCGACTTTCCGGCAATCAAGGAGAAAAGGGTTCAGTGGCGTCCAAGGTGTTGTTGTACCTTAGTAAGCGGCTGACATCTACCGGGCTAATGGCACTTGGTTGATTTTCATTTACGGAATAGCGGTGTGCCTCAACATCGCGCAGCGAGGCTTGGAAAAAGACTGCAAATTGTGGCTTCTCTCGTGCAGACAGACTTGACTACGAGATAGGTACTAGTACTCTATTCCGAGGTCAGAGCGCTGCCGCCGTTTGCGAAGACACCCGCTTCGGAACATTATGCATGCCCTGGCATTTAGACCCCCACGATGGATCTAGATTTGCCCAGGAAGAAAAACATCCTCGCATCAGGCTATGCCACGCCTACAGTAGACTGACTTTCCTCCTAAAAACATGGGCCTTGTGCGTGAGCTCACACCCTCTCTTATGTACGTTCCCTTCGCGCCCAACCCCGGCAAAAGATGCATGTACGATTCAGCTTACTGCACCAGCCTTGCTGGCACCCCAGATGGTGTTATCTCACGTCTTTTCTGCTTGGCTAGAATCTCGATCCAGGAGACTCTACGTGCACGATTAGGGTTGTATGGCAGAGGTCTTTCTACAGTCTGTGCATTCCTCGTGGGAAATTTGCCTCTTAGTATGCTTCTGTGAGCTTCTGTTTCGCAGCAATTCCCTGAACGGATTACAATGCATTTGCCACTCAACGATATTGATGCCAAAAACAGACCTCCGCTGTGGTTCCTGTGGACTCAGGATGGGATGAACCTTGCTTGCAATGCTCTATGAAGCACTACATACATACTCTACATTCGTCAATCTTTTCGAGATGAAGTCTTACCAAATGTCTATTCTCTCCCTGTCAGTCTATACGAGCATTAACAGCATGCTCTCACATCTAACAGAATATATAGTTGCGCAAATTTGGTCTGAAAGCTGATCTACGACGTCTTCTTTTCATCAGAGCTGACAGAAACAATTGCGTTTCCTTCCTGAGTTTTCATAGATCTCATTCTCATTCCGTATATACGCAACGATGAAATTTGATTCTCGAGAATGAAAACAATCATCGCTGGTCGCGCAGAATCTATTCGCTATCATAGCCATTGGCAGCGTCATGATGCTCGCCACACATTGGACATTTGTACAGCTGTCCGAGGACCCTGGAGTAGCTTGCTTTTGGGCTGGATACGCCTGCCAAATTGTTGTAAGCTGGACAGCTTTCTCGCAACTACTATCCAGAGGGCATACGAGGGGTCACTCTAGGAGTAGATGGTAGCCCAGCCTTTCCACTAGGAAAACGCAATTGCTGATTTGAACTTAGGGCGTGTCGCTGGATAGGTACCCTGTGCGCGACTGGCGTCTTACAATGGAGACACTATCACTACCCAGATGATTACGGTTCTGTTGGCACACCGTTTGCTTCGTTTCTATCCACCGTCCCAGAGCTTGCGGATTTGATGTACCCTTTCGTCTTTAGTTACTTGAAAGGTCTTGAGAGGGTAAAACGGCTGTAAAACGACGCTCTTTGCCGCATAGAAGAAGAGTATGTGTTTTCCCTCTGAAGCAGACTACCGCATGTTTTCAAATGCGAGTATGTAGGTATGTATTGCGGACTTGGCGGGATAGACACTATCCGTCCCCCGCACTAAGCTCATCCTTCGCTTAAATGAGCTTAGTGCGGGGTACGGATAGCGTTCTTACCAGATCTACCAAATCCATAGGCAGCTGAGTGAGCAAGCGGCACACCACAGAAGCATGACGTCGTAAAGCTTATTTCATCTGCATCTTCGCGGCGCCATGTCAGACAGACGGATACATATGGACACGTTGGATTTCTGCATGTAGGTAGGTACCTACCTTACTCGTACAGTCGTACAGGTCCTTCCTGCAGCGGGCTGGACATTGCTTACCTTAAGCGTTGCCGGGCTTGTTCAGGTATAGCTGGCTTACGCTCTCATACAAATACCGTAACCCTTGTGAAGAGGCTTTTGGCTAATGCAATGTCCAGCCCGCTGCAGAAAGGACATGTGCGCCTTGTTCACCAGTTGATTGCGCATTATAAATGTCCGAGTGCGTCAGCAATTGGTGCTAGTTGGAAGTGAAAGAATGCAGTCCGATACCTCCGCACCAGGGTCCGAAACACCGCCCTGTTGCACAGCGTGCCAATCACGTTCCAACAGAAGCAACCTTCACGTGGAAGGACTGCATCTCTACATAGTAAGGCCTGGAACCTGCATGCACGAAGACCACAGTTTGTGAATATCCCGAACTGTGCCGTGATTAGGAAGCGGTTGTGTGTGGTTCAAATAGTACCTGGGCACTTCGGTGTCCACACATGTCTGCCTGTAGATATTTATGTGACACAGCGCCTCATCGTGACATCGGTGGCTGCGACAGATGTCTCCTTCTCCGTTTCCAGGCTTTGGATGGGGAAGAGCTATTTCTCTCTTTGCTTCTTATCCCTCGAAAACCGTACTTTCTGGCTGAGGTTGTGTCCAAACTCCAGATTTGGTGTACGTTAGGAGTCGACTGCAAATCTTCTCCCAGACACTGGAAAACTCGGATATGTCATACAATGGCTACGGACATCCAACTCCCCCAGCTGGGGGAGACCTCAACCACGGAATTGCACTCCGTGATGTTACCATAGTGACATTCACCATTGCTGTTTTCATGTTAATCCTGCGCTTCTTGGCTCGAATCCTGATTGTCAAGAAAACTGGATTGGACGACTATGTAATGGCATTGGCGACGGTAGTTCTTCCTTCTAGCCATCCAAGAGAATCCCAAAAAACCAAGATATCCCAAGCTTACTAAGCAAACCTAGGTCTCTGCGACATTACAATCAGCATTTATCCTCAAGTGCGTTGCCAGCGGCGGAGGAAGGCATCAGTTCTATCTCTCCCGACAACAACGGCTGGATTCGATTAAATGGAACACCCTAAGCCAGATGCCGCTGACAGTGACAAATTGCCTGCTCAAGCTTTCAATCTGCTTCATGATTATCCGCATCACAAACAGCAGGCGCCTTGTTAAGTACATGTGGGCACTGATGGCGGCTCTTGTGCTGGTGAATGGCGCTTGCTTTGTCGATCTCCTCGCACAATGTCGGCCTATACAGGCACTTTGGGACTTTACCATCCAGAATGCGTGCTGGAGCCATAAGGTCTTGGCCGATCTTGCGTGGCTTCAAGGCAGTAAGTCCAGTCCATATTCCTGGTACTGTTGTCTCGTTCGAATTCGGAAATGAACCCGTAACTCACCCTAGGGCTAGTATTCTCAATCGTCACCGATCTCATATGTACCAGTCTTCCTATCATCATTCTCTGGAATATTAGAATCACCTTGAATCAGAAAGTGGCTATCTGCGGGTTGATGAGCTTAGGACTACTGTATGTCCTTGTACCTTCTTTCTCTCCATCATGCTAATATAAATAAATCTCACAGCACAAGCGCTTGTTCCATAGTCCGCATGGTACTTTACGGTACAACCAAAAGTTTCGTAGACTCTTCCTGTAAGATATCTCACTCTCCCAGATTTTCTACGCCACCACTTGGTCCAAATATTTCTGACTCTTCCACTTAGTCACATTGACCACGTTGGAAATCTGGTCCATGTATGTCATCAAATCCGCAACTTTTCTCAATCACTGATAACCTTAGACTAGAGCAAAATATTGGCCTGATAGCTGCCAATATGCCCGTCATGCGTCCGATTTACGTATTCACCCGCGAGAAGACCCCTAGTCTCTACAACTCCCTTAAGTCCATTGCCAGTGGTGGTATTCCGAGTTCTCGCGGTGCAACTACCACCGCTGGTTCTAACGCCGGCTTCTCTAAACTGGCAGGGTCGAAAGATAGACATCCGTCAGAAGGCTCAACCGAGCCTTGTTATTATCCACCCGACGACAAGATGGCCATGCCGTTGAAAACGCTCCCAACAACCAAAACGTTAAATCACAGCGTTTTTCCGTTCGGCAAACGGAGAGATGGTCGAGGGAGAGACGATTGGATAGGTGAAGATCGGGTTGAAGACAGAGTATAGAAGGTCGGAAACCTGGAGCTACTATTGCAGGGTCTAGACAGATCATATTCTACTTAACCCCGTAGGCTTTTCGCAAGACTTGGTCTTTCGCGACTGCTATCTAATACTAAGTTTACGCTATTGGATTCTAGAAGCTCATCAGTAGGGTTCGTATCTTCTGACGTGATTGGTAGGAAACAACATTGACTTGTAACACTTGTTTCTACGGAATACCGTTGTTCGAACAGTAACTTAGAGTCTTCAAAATCCTGGTGCTTGTTTAAGTGACTGTAATCTGGTGTAGGTAAAACAGACTAGTGATGAACGCGCCCTTACCGTACCCGACAAGGCAATGAATGATTAGGTATTTAGGCAGCAGCAACGATGTGCATTTGACCTTGCATGATCCCACCAAAATTTCGCCTCAATTGCAACCATTCTCATTTTGAACGTTTCGACGTCTACATTTGCAATGGACCGGCTCTCTGTGATCGTGGCTCTCATTCCACTGGTGCTGCTACCTGTAAGCTTCGAAGCTCAATGCCGATTCTCGATTATTGACACTCGATTAGTATGTTGCTTACCTTGTTGGCACTGCCGCCTACAACATCACTTTTCATCCTCTGGCAAAATTTCCAGGCTCTAAGCTCCGTGGAGCATTCTACTTCCCCCAATACTGGGAGATCTTCACTGGAGACACGGTTGAGAACATCAAAAGATTGCACGACAGATATGGAGACACTGTCCGCATCTCTCCCGATACACTTTCCTACACGAGCTCTCAGGCATGGAAGGGTGCAATCTTATCCATACTTCAATGGCTGCGGACATGACTGATTACCCGTTTAGATATATATGGAAATCGCCAAGGTAAACAGGTAATGTCCAAGGACAGAAAGGTCTACTATGGCCTTGGAGATGGTGTAGCCAATATCATCGGTTCGTGAGCCTGTAAAGGTGGTGATGCTGTTCGCTGAAGGTGTAGTAGTATCTAACAACGCCGATCACTCGAGAATGCGACGCCTTCTCAGTCATGCATTTTCAGAGACTGCTCTGAGGAAGCAGGAGCAAATAATAACACACTATCTCAACCTCTTGGTTGAAAAGCTTCAACAACAGATTCAAGAGTCCGAAAAGGGCGAAGCCAAAGTCAACCTCGTTCAATGGTATAATTTTACGACCTTTGACATTTTAGGAGATCTTTGCTTCGACGAGTCATTTGAGGCTCTTAACCGCGGGCAATATCATTCATGGGTTGCTAACATATTCAAAAGTCTCAAGATTGCAAGGATGTTCAGAGTTTTCAGAGCATATCCAATAGTCGGTAGCGTCATATTTGGTCTCTTAAAGCTCTTTCCTCAAGTCACAAAAGCGGGAGAAGAGCATCGAGCTTTTACTGCGAAGAAAACCGAGCGACGTTTGAATAAACAAACCGATCGAGAAGACTTTATAAGGTTTGCTATCACTTAATGAATTAATTGAACTCTTACTTATGAATTCTCATTAGCTACATTCTACGGCACAATGATGAGAAAGGCATGACTCAAGAGGAAATCAAGGCGACATCTGGAATCCTCATTATTGCTGGAAGTGAAACCACTGCTACTCTTCTCAGCGGTGCAACTTTTTTATTATTAAAGAATCCTGCTGCTTTTATAAAAGCCGTCGACGAAGTACGCATGACGTTCCGTCGTGCTTCAGAGATCACCTTCGCATCCGTGAATGTTAAGCTTCCCTATCTTAACGCGTGTCTTGAGGAAGCTCTCCGTCTCTATCCACCAGTGCCCAGCGTTCTCCCAAGACGGACTGGACCCGAGGGTGACATCATCAACGGCCGCTTTGTCCCTCCAGACGTAAGCTCTACTTCTGTATCTTTTAAAAGAGCCTGACTGAACAAGAACTCAGACATCTGTCGGCGTTCACCCTTGGAGTTCTTATCTTTCCGCCAACAACTTTCGAGACCCAGAAAAATTCGCACCTGAGCGTTGGCTTGGTGATCCACGCTATGCTGATGATGATCTTGCAGCATGTCAACCATTTTCTCTGGGGCCCCGAGGATGTCTAGGGAAAGTAAGTTCAACGAAAAGAAGCCCAAAAACGAACCTTGCCCCCTAGGAATAGTCGGACTTCTTTTTTGGAGACGCTGATTTTGTTCTAGAACTTGGCCTACGCCGAAATGCGCTCAATTATGGCGCGGATGCTCTGGTATTTTGACATTGAACTGTGCGAGGAGTCAAGAGACTGGGCAAAGCAGAAGGTATATATCTTGTGGGACAAACCGGCGTTGATGGTGAAGTTGAGAGAAAGAGATGGGTGACCAAATGAGAATGTTCGCAAGCGGTGAAGTACTAACGGTTTATTTTCCGAGGATAATGATTGTGTAGCTGCATTACCAAAAGACAGTCTGTTAAATATTTCTACAAGTGCGCGATTGCAATCCCTCGCGCCTTGATCCTCGCCTTGCTCTGACACCAGACTTGTCTCTCCACGGCACGTTCCAAAGTGCTTCAAAGCCTGTTCAACAGATCTCACCTATCTGCCAATTTCTCAGTGGTTCCTGCAAACACTCTCTTCAAAGGATTGCACGAACATCCGAAGCGCAGAAGAAGAGCGGTCCGCCGACGTCCTTGCTGAAGAGGCAATAGCCGTGAAAGCTAATGTGATTTCCCCGATTTTCAGTGAGAACAATTGTATGCAAAATCATGACACAATCCACACTCCAATTCTCCCGTCCACAGGTCGTACCTTTCGTTTTCGCAAACCTCTTGAATGCCACTGCAACATATCCCCTCCCAACCATTACCCATCTCATTAAAATCAGCTCCTTTTATTTCTTGGTGGTGGTGTAGCTAACTGCTATTGCAATATCCAACTGTCCAAGTACTGCTGGACCTCTTCGTTACCACCACTTTTCATCAATCGAGTTGTTTGAATGGGGCGGAGTCGCGGGATTGAGAAGTGATGAGGAGTGTTGGAATACGAGGTCATATGGGGGCATACTGACATTTTGGTTGTTGCTGTTAGGAGGCTATCTAGGAGGAAGGTGAAAACTCTACTTGCGGGGCCCCAGCCCTACCAGCCCTATGAAGGCGGAGATTACCATCTCCCCTATTTCCAACAAGGAGTTTGACGAAGAAGGGGGCAGAGGATAAAATTGCTCGGGTGTGAATGTGATGAGCAAGGCGCATGCTGCAGGTCGGGGCTGGAGGGAAAGGAGCGGTCCTCCCAAACAAGTAGCCCACCCAGCCAGCAGGATATCGCAACATCTCGCAAAGTGCTCGCACGCCTCGCAACTACCACGCAACCTCAGCAAATCCCCAAAACGGAAAATTTACTCGATTCTCGCGGGTACCAGCCATTTCACGAACTAGGTCCACCTCCAGCTCGCCACAAAAGACTGCTTAAGCCGTCTTCAAAAGCCCTACTACTTCCATGGTCCTTGCCTCGTCTTTTCTGTTGATTCTGTCCACGACGTGTTCATACAACCACTTCTCCCCCACCCCCTCAAATGCCACCGTCCTTGGACTCATCTCTCATACTCTTGTTCCTTTTCGACCTAAACAAAGCTGTTACTATACTGCTCGTATTGATGAGCCGAACGTACGAGTCAGCCATGCGGTTGGCTAGAGTGAGGGAAGCGGGATATGGCGGGAAGTGGCAAGTTTTTGGACGGATAGGGGCAGAGAGACTTCGCAAGTTGTCGGTTGGAGGGAGTATACAGAGAGAAGGGAAGGAAATAGGGTAGCTGCAATGCCTCTGATGTGCTGTTCTTTTTTTTTGGGGGGGGGGGATTTCCTTGTAATGGTTGAAGTACCGGTAGATGTAGCTGGTCGTGTGGAGTCGAAAGGGGGGGGATGATATCAAGCCTTCAAGTTCCTACTTTCTGATTTTCAAGGGAATGGCTCTCTGGAGGGTAAAAGGTATTGGATGAAAGACTGTGCGTTCGGGGATGGTGCTGACGTTGGGGATGATTCATACCCTTGTGGATTATTCGATCGAGTTGTGACGATTTGGGCATTTTGTTGGGGGGAGGGGCGAGGGGGGGGGGAACGTTTGTGGTTTTGAAAAAAAAGAGAAAATAGATAGTGAGGGCTGAAGCCTGAAGGATTTGGTTTGGTGAGGGGCCGAGTTTTTGGGGGGTGAAGGGATGTGGTGAATGGACAATAGGTTCCAAACTGAGATTCATTTGAGTTTGGTCCTTGGACTCGGAAAATCTTTTTCGAGGACGGAGCTACGACATGGCTGTGCTCATCTTTTCAAACTGCAAGATTCATTTCAAGACTGCGATGACTTTTTGCTATGTAATGAAATTGTACTAGTAGGTGACTAGACATATCCAATCTTTCTTCAACTTTCAATGTCTCTGCATTTAGGCTATTCATAGTGATAACAAGATTGCTTTCAATCTCAGCGAAGAGATGGAGAGATGAGAGGGATGAAAGCACGAGAAGAACGCACATAGTATGTGACCTCGAATAAAATGACTCTAGTCTGCCAAGTAGAATCTGAGAAGCTAGATTATTCTTTTCTCACCGGAAAAAGTCTCTGAATCTCTTCCTTCTACATCGAAATGCCTACGTTTACTAGCTTGCTCTTGTGTACTTTAGAATTTTTCTCTATTCGGATTTCTGAACTTGAACCATTTCGCTTGAGCGACTTTTTCGTAAGATTACACTTGTGCGGACAGTAGATACGGCGTAGGGGTCTTGTTCATAGAACAGTCATTAAACAATGGGACAGAGCTCGTTACTTTACATGAGCAAGATCAGAGCCCGGCCCATAGACTGTCTGGCAGCATCTGAATCGAGCTCTGTTGTCATCTGTTAGTCCAGTGTATTTCCGTAAGAATCTCCGATCAGCTCAGACTATTGTCTCACTGGCAGAGAGATCTGATCATGTCAGCGAGGACTTGTGAAGACAGTGACTTGACCTCGAGGCTGGAGTGGAAGAAACGTGTTTGTTGGAAGCCTCTCAGTCTGTACCGCGGTAAGACTTATCACGTTATGCTGAATAGTCATGATCATCAGCCTTTCACTTTCTGGAGCTGTGGAGAATGCGAAATTAAGATTGGCTTTGGTCAATTTTCTGCGCAGAGAGAAAAGGTGTTGGAATGTTGTTCTTGGAGATGAAGTGAAGTGCCTATCTACCTGTTAAGCCATAACTTTTGTCTGTAGTGATTTTTGGATTTCTGAAAGAGTTTTCGTTTAAAAGAAAATTTGACGAGGAACAACTTGCAAAGCACTAGAGTACGGCCAACACAATCCCAATCCCCCTCGTGCGGTTCTGCCACGCCCCCTTCTTATCCCCCTTCCCCCCATTCTCCCCACCTCTCTCGCCATCCCCCTTCCCAACTCTCTCCCCGAGCCCACCCCTCCGCCACACCTTCCGCCCACCTACCACACACGCGATTAGAAGCAAGGGTAGGGCGGTTTCTAGGCCGATTCCTAGTGCGAATATCGCCGCGGTCTGTGGGTGAGACGTCTGTGGATGGGGGGGGGCGATGAGGAAATGACGGCGGAATTGGAGGCGGAGGGGAAAGTATGAGGGTGGGGGGGGGGGGTGGATGTGGCGACGGCGGCAGCGGAGACGTTTGTGAGTGCGGAGGTGCAAAGCTGAAAAGAGCCGAGTGGCGAAGTCGGCCAATTGTAGAAGTAGCGGATCGCTTGGCCAGGTAAACTCTGGGGAGACTCAACTACAAGTCGTCAGGATCGAAATTGACCCAAAGATAGTATCGACCTTAATAACCGTAACAGAGAACGGGAACGCAGATCGCATAACCGGCATCGACACCACCCTCACCGTACCCAGCCCCCACGTAATCATAACCGCAGCCGCCGAAAACCGTAACCGTATCCAACACCACCCCCGAACTCGGCGAACTCGAACTCCCCAGCGCCCCCCCACCAAAAAACTGCACGCTATAAAACGCGTCTCCCGTCGGTTATATGTAGTCGAGCATACTCATACCGAAGTCATAGGGGCTATGTAGTCAAGTCGGTTACCCGCTGCGCTACACAGTCAGCGCGGACAACCCAAAAAGGGCGAGCGAACAAAGAACCTAGCGATCGACCAGGCGGAACAGAGAGGAGGAAAAGCGCTATATATATCGATCTAATCCGTCGATCGAGCTACCTACCTGCTGAATAGAACCCGTCTGCCACTCAGCGCGGGCTGGGCGCTGCTGTCGAGAGAAAGAGGGGGGGGGGGGGGTTGATGAATGCGTTGCCGAGTGCCAGGGGCGCGAAAGCGAGGGCGAGGAGGGGTGCGAGGAGCAAGGTCGTTTGGAAGGTAGATAGAGCGGAGCGCAGATGCATGGAGTGAGAGCGGGGAGCGGGAGGGGCCTGGAGTGGGAAGGGGGGGGGGGGTTTATCCGTGTTCTCCTCAAGCCGGGCGTGAGACATGGGCCGAGACGGTAAGGGCGCTCGCTGGTGGGGGTGATTGGTAGGTATTGTGTCTAAAAGGCAGGTGTCCGCCGTGTAATGATTCTAGACATGCATCGATTTTGAAAGCGATGACAGAGGTGAAAGGCAAGTGTAAGATGACCCGGGAAAGTTTCGCTCGATGTGGTCGAGCTGTAAAGCGATGACGGCGTGTTTCGGATTTTGGTTCGATATCCGGAGGGATATGCAGCTCGTCGGGTGGGCGGTCTGATATGGAAGTTCTGTGGGTGGTTCCGAGGCTGGTGATGGGTATTTTGGGGGAATTAAAGCTCGGATGAGTTTTTTTTGTTTTTTTTGGACGAAAGGGGGGGGCATGTTTTGAGGGTTTGGGTGATTTCTCTTGCTTGCAAGGGGGACAAAGCGTGAAGGGAATGATTGAGATACGTTGGACAGGTACTTCGCGGATGGATACTGCTGTAGTAATAAAGTGGATGAAACTCGAGCGCGGATCCCTATTCCAACAACTCACGAAAAAGGAACAACTTTGAACATGAGATACAGATGGTCCTCTGAAACATCGATTGAAAGTCAACGCAAATCGATACTCTTCAACTCTAACCACGTGATTCTTCGGTCTTCGTGTCCCAAAGCTCGATACTGATGAGCCTGCGCCAAACTCTGTCGTCATCTATCATACCAAATTCCGTCTTCACCCATCATACCAAACATCCTCATACAATAAAATCTAGAGATTCGATGATATCCTGTTTTTGCCTTCTGACCTTCGCGGCTGAAGCGTGATTTCCCCACCCTTCCAACATCGTCTCATATGTTAGTAGATACTTAAGTGTGCGGGGATGATCCCAGCCCCTTGCGAGTGCACTCTCTTGAATCGCACGGTCAATGCTGGCCTCCGCAACAGGTATTTTACCAAGTTCGCATTGAGCTAATGACAAGAATTGATAGCCTTCGCAGTAGAAATAGCGGGAATCAAACATGTCGGTATAGGGAGCACGTGCAATGAGATCAAGGGCTGTATGCTCTGCCTCGACATATCTTTCTTGATTTAGGAGGTTATTTACTATCAGCGACAGCACATCTAAGGATGCATCATCAGAGCCTTCGTGTGCGCTAATGCATTTCTGGAGATGATCTCGTAAGCCGGATTCTATTTGTTCGAAATTTCCAGTATGGTAGGCAATGTATTTGGTACGGAGATTCAACGCATCGAAATTAAATTGACCTAGGATACTCTCAAATTGATCAAGGAAGCTCTGGAAGCTCAATGGGACGATATCATCAAGTTGGTGGGAGTCCAATGATCCAAGATGTCGGTATATCTGACCAATTGGATGTTTTTCCGGGAGAACAATTGCGGCCATATCTGAGAGCTGTCTGAGGATGGGCAAGAAAATATGAAATTTTTTTATTAAGCGTGTATATAACATTAAGCTGATCAATGAAAGAAAGAATCTCGGGGACTCTGCGACCAGGATGTCTTTAATGCCTGCAGCAGCAGCAACGAGCAACCTTACGCCTTCCTCGACTAAGCCTTTCTCGTAGTGGTCGTAAGCACTGTCTAAGAAGGCATAGAAGTTTTCGACTGCTGTATCAGCACCGCCGTAATTCTTTATGCTACGACATTCCGATTTAGGGTCGTCGCAGATCAATGTCTCAGACTGGAAAGAGCCCGTAACGTAGTCTCGTATCAGGGCAAAGATCTGTTCTGGGACAGCATAGACTTCTGGAATCCTAGGCGATGAAGGCATCTCGGGCGTAAAGCATACCAGTCCCGGGGGTGTGGATGCCGATTGCTCTAGCGCGAACTTCATCGAGTAAGGCTTTCGCTTTATATAACGCTGTACCTCTTCTAGATCTAGCACATGGTTTCTAACTCGGGCAATGGTTTTCTTCCCGACTGCAGCCCGTTGGGTCGTCTTACGGATGAAAGCTAAGACTTCATGTTCCTTGTTCTTCTTGTCCAGGCCCCACTGCGTGATCTTGTTCTTGTACATCTTGATCCTATTTACCATTAGTAAGTGAACAATGTGAGCCGGCATGAGACAGCTGAAGACTTCGCCATGCTTACGTCGCCTTCAGATTGTAATCTCGTTCCATGATGGACATGACTTCCTTAAGGGTCTTGTTCTCGTCTCCATAAAGCCGCTCGAAAGTAGCACGATGACTTTCCCATTCGTGTTTCGATACGCTGTAAGGGAGTGAGGTTCCTTCAAGAGCCCTTGCGGTCAAATCTACGGATCCCAGGCTTGAGGTCGCCATAGTCTTGAAGCGGCTCTGATAGGGAAGTGTAAGTTTGTAATCGAATCCGGGACGGTCGCTCGATAGTGAAGAGAGCGAGTTGTGGAGGGTCGAATGAAGGGTCGTTCCATCTTATAGGCCTTTCCTCTGAGCCCTCCGCAAGGTGCGTTGTTCAAGGATGATACCTTTTGTGGCACTGTCGGCCCATGACCTGTAGGCTATAACATCAGACGCTAAACCAAAGTTCCTACCTTAGCTTTGGAAGGACGCACGCTAAGCCCTCAACGGACCAATACGGAAGAGACTAGCCGCCCTTACCTTACGATACACATCCCTTCGTTTTCATACATACAACATGTACGAGTGCAGCCTTTCGCAACGGGGCAAACCAGGCGTGGCTCGTCTTACTTTAAGTAGGTACCTACTGGTGTGCACCTACCGAGCCCTCACACCTCGGCTCGGCTTCACCAATCAATGCTGCCCCTCGAGAATGTAAGGATCAAGGGGGCTACGAGTACAGGAACTTTGGCCTTAGTATCTTTCCCAAAGCGGCAGCCGTATTTGCGCGCCTGACCCTTGAACGACGGAAGTTCCTATGAATTCAGCAACCTCGTTGTCGCTGCTGCCTAGACACTGTTATAAGTCATGAATCATCCCACCTTTTCAGCCCCGTCATCTAATCAGTGATGCTCATGATTATGAATTTGCTATTCACGAGATTCCCACTCTCCCTATCTTGGTACCGCAAGCGTAAGGTATGCAAGACATTTACGATAGGTAACGAGGCGGCAGATATATTTCCACTAGACCGTTTCGAGCCGCATCAAAACCAAAGTTCTGGTGTTGCGGACTCACGGCGTTGTCTTTTATCATCCTCGAACGCCCTGGAAACCACCAGGCGACGCTCAAAGCTGCATGTACTAACGTCTCAGAGTCGTCGTCCGCTTGCTATATCGCAGGATTTTCAGGTGCAAAAGTTCCTGCAGCAATCAAGTCATCTGAACCTTTCTGGCCATGGCTTTCCCGAGTTGCAAAAGTTCCTCACTGCTTCGCCATCGCCATCCGATCATATCAAGATTCCGCGCGTGCAATGAGCCATTGGATTATCCACCCACACTCCCGAATAATTCGATTGCAACTGCTGGTCATGGTTGTTCGAAAGTACTTGCGTTTCCATCGGCCTTGCTAAACCCGAATGCACGGCGAATTCATTGCAAGGTGTCTGGGGATATTGAAGTGTCCGTCCGCATGCTTCCCTTATGTGTCTGATGTATTTAAATCGTCTCGTCTCTCCTCCATCCCTCTCCTTTTCATCTGCCTTCTCAAGCACGCTTCCAATCTCATACTCTTACCAGTTCTTTCGCCTCGAAATTCATATCTACTCCTCCACTGCAACCGTTTCTTCTCAGAGACCATGAATCACTCCACGCCTCTTACACAGCACCTTAATGCTCCAGCAACCCCGGCTCCTTCCTCTCGTTATCCTTCCCACTATCCTCATAACCCCTCCCACCATCCACCTCATACCCACCCCGCCCCCTTCTCAACACTTACCAAACCATTCGACTCCCCTCCCGGCAGCTACCACCCCACCCATCCCTACCCCACGCACCTCAATCTTCCCTCCACAAACACAGCACCTCAGCCCTCCGCCCCAGTCACCAGCCTCGGAATCAAGCAACGCGAAGCTCGAGCAATCAAAAGACCCTGGGTTGGTATGGGGACACAGCAGCCCGACTATACCCAAGACAATCAAGGCTTTTCCTCCAAATACCACCCTCATCCCACGTCAACCCCGCGTCAGTCTGACCACACTACCCCTCATCAGTCATACTCCTCGACCCCTTACGACCCCTCCCAGCTCAGCCCCCTCGCCCGCTGGCACGCAGAGTCCACAGCTCAGAGCCCCTATCACAACCTTGCTGAGGCCTACCCCCCTCCCCGTCCCTCCATCCCCAGCACCAGCCATTCTCAGCAGAGAAACTTATCCAGCCGCGGCGTCGCAACACAGGGGAGCTGCGAGGAATATCAGGAATGAGATATAGAAGCTGATATGGCTCACTGGTTAAGTGGGTACGGGGAAGAATGGAATGAATAGAAGGGGAAAGGGGGAAGTGAATATCTCGACATATCATCTTTTGAATTTTTATTATCGTAGATGACGCAGGTCGTCTATGCCAGTATAGGAATGGAAAACCTAAGACGCAGCCGAAATCACATACACTTACGTCTTCCCTTAGCCAGGTCTTCTGTACCCTTTTCTGAATTTCCTTCCCCCACTTCCACCTGATCCTCTACCTCCTTCTCCTCCTCCCCTATAAACTCCCCTATCCCCTCCCCAATCCCTCCCCTTCCCATTCCATTCCGCACTTTTACTCCTAACTCCAACCTTCCCCTCCCCCTTCAAAACCACCCCTCGACCACAGACCCACTATGTACCACCTTAACCCAAGAATCAAACTCCGTGAATGATTGTAAATGAATAACGCTCAGTCCACGCGATCTGCGAAGCGCAGATCACGCTTCAGACTTACCTTACGGTCGAGTGTGAACGACACTAAGCGCACTAAGGGCACCGCCCGCCAATTAGCCTTAAATGCATAACTCGCGGTGCATGTTTATCGAATGATCTTCGAACAGTATGTATACCCCCATAATATCTAGGTAGGTACATTGTACCAGAATAAAATAACCTATTATTTCAAGCTGAAACGCGTCAACTGTTTCATCAAATGACTTTCCATCATGTGATTTCACGAGAATAAACAATTTTACATTTCGCTTTCAATTTTTTTATTCTTTTATCGTAGAATACAGTTTTTTACGTTTAATTTACATTTTTTACGTCTATTTTCTTATTATTGCAATGTTGTGATGTTATCTATCTTAGATGATAGGGCCAGCTTTTCAAAATGCCGACGCGATGCGAGTGCATGACTATCGAATCTTCTTTATTTGTTCCTGATTCTCTTCGTATATATACTTTCGAAAGCAGTTGCCAGTTAATAAGTATTATCTTGACTTTAAGAATAACGCACTGTCGAAAATGCTTCATCTCAAAAGTTGGCCATACTACCTCGTCATCACATGTACTTTCTGCACTGCAGCTTATCTGCTTCTTCGCACGCTCTTCTCTGAGTATTCTCCCTCAATCTCCACCTCTTCTCGCAACTCCCGCGATAGATATGCCTACGCCACCTTCCTCAGCCCTCGAAAAAGACCGTCTTCTTCCTCTCCTTCGCGTTCCACCTCGTACTCCGATCCGGATTCAGACCCAGACCCAAACCCATACTTTACCTCCGTCCGCCTGCTGACCTACTAACTCCTCCACGACCCCCGTACCCGCACACGCCTCCAACCTTCAATCCCATTCCTCGTCCTAACCCTCCCATCCGTCCCCGTCTCTCAGCTCTCCATCCTCGTCTCTGAAGGCGCAACCATCGTCCCGATCCAGCCTCTCAACCTACCACAGACCTTCGATCAGTCCATCATTCCCCGCTTCCGCGACGTCCTAGCTAAGCTCCGTCTCTGGCAGTTGACGCAGTACGACAAGATTCTCGCCCTCGACGCCGACAGTATCATCCTTTCCCCTCTCGATTCCATATTCGCCGACCCCGATCTCAGCACGCCCATGGCAACCCTCCACAACGGCAGTACCGTCGTTGCCCCCGAAGCTCACCTCCCGTCCAGCTACCTACTTTCCGCTAGCGCCGACACCTGGGGCAATCAAGCTGACTGGATCGGGTCTGAGCGCCCAGCCTACCTCTGCGCATGTTTCATGCTCCTCGCCCCGTCGGATGCGCTGTTTGCAGATTACGAGTGGGTGCTCGGCCGACCCGAACCAAGCTTCAATGCCTCCTTTCCGGAACAGGATCTGCTAATCTATGCACATCGACCCGAGGGAAGTATGCCGTGGCGGAAGATCCCCGCTGAATGGAGTGCGAATGATGGAGATGTGGTGGACGAGCTTCGGGTCGGGGCTGGCGGGGTGAAGAGCTTGCATGTCAAGGCGTGGGAGGGGGCGGACGGGGGGAATGTGGGAAATGAAAGGGTGCACTTTGCCGAAGACTGGTTCAGATTGACGAGCATGAGCGGGAATGTGCTCGGCGTGGCGGGGAGTATTGCGGTTGCGGTTTTTCACGAGGGGAACGGCGGATGCTTGCAGCGGGCTGCAAATAAAGGGAGAAGAAGTGCTGTTGGGATCGAAAATTATGTAGCAGGCGTGCAAGTTGCACAAGGTTGTGTTCCGCGACGAGGATCTGTAACCCGTGAGGCTTCCGTCAACTTTTGGATTCTTTGCATTCCGGTTTTCTTGTGACTTCGTGAGACGAATTTGTGTAAGCTGATGGTCGAGGATACAGCAGTCCGATATGGATTGATGAGTAAGATAGAGAGGTTGGAAAAGAGAAACAAAGAAGAATGAAGTCGATGGGAATCGCGATGTTTAAAAATACTATTAGAATTTGAAAAATGTAGATGAGAATTCAAAATAACAAAAAGGTAGACATATTGCTTGAACGAGATGACCACCCACAAAGACTTGATTCCGAAAGTGGTCTATCGCTATCGCGTATTAGAACCACATCCTACAGTAATACATGGCCCCCCCCACGACGCCTCCAATTCCCACATCCCAACTCCATCCATTCACGCTTCCACAACACACCAAACCACATCGTCCCCGTCACCCCCTCCCCAGCAGGACCACTACGGGCACGGGCAAGCTTGAACCACATGCCGCCCACAAAACCGGTCGGGGTTATCATGTACATACAACCCCTTCCGCAGATCCTGTTGGAATACGAGGTCATATGGGGGCATATTGATATATTGGTTGTTGTTGTTAGGAGGCTATCTAGGAGGTGGAAGGTGAAAACTCTACTAGCGGGCCCCAGCCCTACCAGCCCTATGAGGCGGAGGTTACCAACTCCCCTATTTCCAACAGATCCTTGCGCTACGTCCAGGAGGGCCGACCTGGTATGTCTCCTGTCGATGTTCCCTATTTCCCAAAGTCCGATCCACCGCCGTATGAAGCAGATCTAATAGCGGATGAATTTATGCTTCGGAAACTTCTGTGGCCTGAGCAGCGCTTGGGAGAGAGTGAAACGGGTCTGGATACTGTTTGGAGGCATCAATTCGTCGTTTGGATTGTTCCCTTCGCGTGCCAGGCATACATACCATCTGAGGGCGTATTTCTCCACAAGCAATACGACATCTGACTGCTGCGGTTGACCAGAACGGTAGCATGTCGGAGTGTCGTGTTCTGGTCAAAGACATAATAATGCATTGGTAGTGGGAGAATGACGCTTCTCCAGAAGACTTCTAGTATTCTATAGCAATTTCCATTAGATACTAACTCTATTACGCCAATGTCTGATGCTTTACGCTATAAATTTAGCCGACACGCATTCAATTTCTCGGAGATCTCAGTTTCCACCTGTCTTGTATGATTACCAAGGACGCCTAGATGATATAGATCCATTACCGACCAAGACGATCAGGCACCGAGGCCAGGTCGCTGGGCACTCTCGAGCCCAGTGACTCAACAATTTCTGTCCAGACCTGTCGCTGCATGATTTTCCCTTGATCACTCGTGACTAAGTCTCCTGCCCTGCAATTGAATGTCAGACAATCCCAGATGGTAGAAACTGCTATCGTGCATTCTGAAACATGAAATGACGCGCAGTCGTCGAGACTTACTGAGTCAAGGCTGTTGTCTTGTACCACCTGCCATGTCCCTCTGAGGGAAGTGCCGCAGCTCGGACGTACGACCAGCCTCCCTGCTCTGTCGGCTTGTTGAACAGGATGTCGAAAACCCGCAGCGCCAATGTTTGAGAAAAGCTCTTGCCAAGGAGATCCCTCATCAGATCTGACTTACATGCCCCGGGACACACAGATGTTACTATCACCTCCGGCTTGCCATTGGGGCCTGTTGCTAGCGCGGCCAAAGATTCTGAGACATACATGGCGAATAATTTTGATCTTGCATTTTGTAGCAGAGGATTCCATTTGTTGCCATCGCTCGGTCTGGCACTGACAGCGCGTAGTATACTGCCGCCGAATTTTGCAGTATCAGGGAAGTCGCTCAATTCCAACCATCTGTGAGCCGTCGAGGTCACGATGACAAGATGAGACAAGTCGTGTGTCACAGCGGTGGAAGCTCGCAGTCTAGGGAGTAGCAACAAACCCAACAGCGCTGTCGCCATGACGTTGACTTGCAATATCGACTCCCACCCTTCAACACCGACGACATAGTCGTTAGGCGAGATGCCTGCATTGAGGATCGCAACGTCCAGTCGCGGCATCTCCTTCTCTATTCGGGCTGCAAACCTCTGCACGCTGGAGTAATCTCCCATATCAAGCTCCCAGACATGCACGTTCGACTTTCCTTGCCCCCGGGCCTCGATCTTTCGACGCGCTTCCATGCCTTTGTCCATATTGCGGACGCCAAGGATGATGTGGTCGGCATCAAGAGAGGCGAGCGTTGCTGCGGCTTCAAAGCCAATACCAGTGTTGGCGCCCGTCACGAGGACTCTTCTACCGGCAAAGCTAGTCGTGGGCTTTGCGACGCCCGCCCACCTTTCGAGAAGAAAAGGAAGCGGATTTGGCTTCATGGTTTTGGTCCGAAATGCGTGGAGCAAATTAGATGAGTTGAGGCGTAAGTTTGGAAAAGTAGAAGGGAACCGAGTACTGACAGTATAGCTGCCAGATGCGCAATCTAAGATGATGTGAAGCCCTGATGGAGTGCAGACACATCTGTTAAGTACTGCAATATGGATCGGACCGGTCCACGGAGGAATGTTCGGTCGATCGATTCATTTTCGGTCGATTGGTCCGTTCCGGTCGGGTCCGGTCGAGTTGAACCCGGAAGCAACGCAACGCAACGCAGCGAATTGCTCACGAGCACGAGCACTCTTTTATCCCATTGGAATCTACACTACGTTTCGTGTCGATCCACTTGTTCATCCTCACGGCGAGCTTGTTGTTGGGCTTTGGTAGATCCATCGTGCTGATTGCGCCTCGATTCCTGCACTCTCGTCAACAAAACTCTCTTCGTCCGTAAAAAGCAAGATAGGTAAGGCATTTACGGTCGCATATATAGCCTATGCCTATGAACAAGAAACAAAGACAGCCCACAAAATGCTTTTACGACGAACAAGCGATCTGAATAGCCCCCCACCGAAGCCGATGCGCAAAGGGACACACAGCTGCCTTGAATGTCGACGACGGAAGGTCCGCTGCATCGTCGGGCCTCATGCGCGCAAATGTAATGCTTGCTTGGCAAGGGATCTGCGATGCACCGATCAGGAGCTTCGCAGATCTAGATCCCCCAAATTGGACGAGAGAAAGAGTACCAGAGACCGAGTTCGAGAACTCGAAGGCATGCTTGATCAAGTGCTGTACAACCAGTCCAAATTCGATAGGGCAATTGGTTTTCACAAACCTGATAGTGCTGTTCCTGAGCAATCTGAGAGTCTCGTTGTAGCTGAGGAAAGGGTCCCTGCCACCGGGGTCCAGAATGTTAGTACGGAGAATGATCGAAAAGCGGACCTTCTTGATCCCAACTTTCCTGAGGCACGTCTCACGAGGAGTCAAAACTTCAGTGATGAGCCGTTGCTAGGGCTTTTCATAGATGTTGACGTGGGCGAGAGGCGAGATCGCCATCTTCAAGGCAGTGTTCGAGGTGCTCAGTCAGGCCTGCCTGTGGCTGACGAATCAGCGAATCGCATCCTCCGGACATTGCGAGTCCAGATTCCCAACACCAGAGAACTCATGTTATTACTCCGGGCCGGACAGTCAAACCTGAATATATGGAGCGGCGCATATCCCGATAAGTTAGGGACTGCTGAAAATGGATTACTTGAGCGACTACGAGACCATATCTACGGGTGTTTGCACTCGGACAGCATGACAGACGCAGCCAAGGTCGTCCTCTGTCTTGCATTGCACATTCAACAGCTGCCCACAGATTTTGACACCACAAAGATCGGCCTCCTAGTGCCGTTGCACAATCTGCAAGAAACCTACATGGCTGCTGCCGAGAGCCTGTTGGCTTCGGATGAAGGTCCTGCCCGGACTCTGGATGGCATGGAATGCATGATTTTACTGTCAGATTATTACATCAATCAGGGCAACTTGCGCAAGGTCTGGCTGATTGTCCGCCGAGCTGTCAGCCTTGCTCAGCTATTGGGCTTGCAACATAAGATTGATGCTGAAATTAAACCGAAGCTAGCACGGCGCCGGATTGCTGTCTGGTCAGAATTGTGGCAGAGAGACAGGGGTTTCTCTCTTATCTTGGGGTTGCCCGATACTACGCTGGAATCTCAAGCTCCCCCACTGACTTTGGGCAACGGCGACACTGATCTCGAGAGCCCCGACCTGTTCTTGCGAGACCTAGGTATAGTGATGGGACACATCATTCGCCGCGACCAAGACCCCAATGGTATGACTTACTTGATCACGCTTAAGATCGAAGAAGAACTCGAAGAGTGCCACAGCATCATGTCTGCCGAATGGTGGGACTTTACGCCCAGTCCCGACACGCCGACGGACGTCCTCTGCGGTATGTATGTGGCTAAGATGAGATTTCACACCGTTCGACGACTGCTTCATCTCCCGTTTCTGCTGAAAGCTTTCGAAAACGCGAAATACCTAAGCAGTAGATTGGCCTCCCTGCAAAGCTCAAGAGAGATGATCAATGTTTATAATGTCCTACGGGATGAGAAGAAACCCATTCTCAAAACTTGCGAGATGGTCGATTTTCAGGTCTTTGCCGCAGCGATGACACTTGTGGTCAATCTCCTAGCCTGTTCGCAACCGCCCGACCATAGTGACCTGCACCGCGAAGAACGCGATTGGCAGCTAGTCCTCCAGACCGCAGCGGAACTCAGACGATTCTCCCACTCGACGAAAGGGTGCAAAGTAGCTGCGCTGGGTGCTCGCGTGTTGAATGACTTTTCCAGTCTACATAAAGCATCTGCTGAGGAGATCTGCAAAGTTGACATCCCATACTTTGGCAGGATTGAGATTCAACGGCTTCATTCTCGTCCCACCGAGCATTGCCCGTACGCTCATGATGCTGCTCGGACGATCAATCAACAACAAATTCAACACAACTCTATGGGTGGTCTTGGGGGCTCCGTTGAGCCGGCGGTGTCAGATGATAGCTACCTTTTCCCCATGCCTGCGGGTCCTCAGCCCTGGCAAGCAGCAGACGAGAGCTGGCTGCACATGTTAGACTCAAACTTGGCTGATGATTGGAATATGCTAGACTCTAGCATGGCTGATAATTGGAGTTGGTCTCCACGCGATAACAGTAACTAACACAGACCTTCTTTTCGGGACCTAGTCCCCAATGGTGGGAGACCGCCAGGACATGGACAACAAGAAGGAAACGCGAAGAGATTGAGGATCCCACTCTCTCCGTCTGATTCTTCTATTCAACACTAGCTTGCCATCGGGCGTTCTAAGACCTGTTCCGTAGACCTGAAACATAAAATAAGAATCGAGTACGTTCAGACCTTACTCTCTCCACCTTTAGCAGCTACGACCTGATCCATCCATTTCGCAAGTTCTTTGCCAATCAAATGCGGATTGTCCTCCTGTAAGTAATGCTTCCCTGGTCCAATGTGCACACCCTCGATAGGTACCTCATTTAGCCAGCGATAGACAGGTTCGCGATCGACCGGTTCCAAATATGGGGCTCGATAATGCTCCATATCCTTTTCACTCAGGGCTCGGACGACACCTCCCGGGAGAAATTTCTCAATGAAGACGTTCTCCTCAATAAGGAGCTTCCGCCCGACTTCTGGAGGGCCTCGGAACGCCTGGAACGTGCTTGTCATTCCACCTTTGTCGAAAATCTCCCACGTTGGCATGGGCGGAACGAATTCCATGAAGGCCAGGCCGGCCACGCGATGCGCGTTGCGACGTGCCCAATGAAACCCCAATCCGGAGCCCCAATCGTGCAAAACGAGGACGACCGTCTGGTTCTTCGGAATAACGTCGGCGATGAATTCATCGAGATAAAGGGCATGTTCAATGAACCGGTATGATAAATGGGGAAGCTTGTCGGATGCACCCATGCCGATGAGGTCCGGAGCAATGCAACGCGTCTGGCTAGAGACGTGAGGAATTACGTTCCGCCACAAGTATGAAGAAGTTGGGTTGCCGTGGAGGAAAAGCATGACAGGTTGTTGTTGTTGCTTATAATGGTTTGTCGGTGCAGTGTCTACGTAGGCCATCTCGGCGTCGAGGACTTTGACGCGGTGGAGGATGAAGGGGAAGTCGGAGGATATTTCAATATTGACCATATTTGCTTGCTATTTGCCAAGAACCCTGAATGAAGGAAGGTGGGATAGGGATTTTTATGGTACAAGTGTCTTCCGTCTTTGGGGTTGAGAAAGACGATGGTATCTGAAAGAACAAGGCGTTGACGGTTGCGAATTAGATGTAGATGATCGACAGTGCGATATTAAGTTGAGGGTGTTTTGGTTGTGAGTCAACCGGATATGTATACCTTTCTTGTATCCGAGCAAGAGCGATAAGCCCCACAATCCAATCCTCGTGCAGAAAGGACGGGCTCTACTGGGCGGAATCATAGCGTTTTGGTGACTCATATCTAATAAGCCTGTCTGTCTCGCTGTGGTTAGGAGGTACGCCCCCGCAAAGGTAGATTAGTCAACGTCGAGCTTCGTCCGAACTTCGTCCGACTTCTGGTGAGAAATGAACCCTGCCGCCGCATTCTTCGAGACCTAAATGACACCAGACTTTGCTTGCACAAATTACTGCCCGCCATCAATTGCTAACTTGCAACGCCCTGCATATGTTGTATCCTGCATTCCTTGTTAGGAAGCCCAGCACGACTATAATTCTCAGGACCCGTGTCGCCCTCTCCGTCAACGCCCCGGACTTTCTTATAATGGCAATTTGCTACTTCGTCGCTTGTCTGCACTCAGCGTCGAAATTCCGAGCAGGCTTCTTGCTTAGCAATTATTCAATATCGAAAGGCCACATCTTCCTTAATTGCTCCTCGCTCATAGATTGATCGTCGGTGATGTTCGCATCTCTCACAGCCTGGATAAGTTCATCAAACACCTCCTTGTGGGCTGATTTTGTCGCTTCCCATGATCGTGTCGGAACCCATCCATCAGGAGTTGTGTCCAAGAGGCATACCAGCCTTTGCTTCAATTTCCGCGCGGCCACAAAGTCTTCAAATTCCTTCCGATAGACGACCAATTCATCCGACGTAGGGAGGGGGTAAGGGCAATAATCCGGAAGACCCAGCTCCTTCCAGCGACTCGAGATTTCGATCAGCTCTTGTCTAAAAGCCACTGCACCATCTCTCCAGGTCCTATGACAATAGCGGAAAGGTCGTAGCAGGTTGTCGTCAAGGGCCCTCGCAGCGGATAATCTCGGAACGAGGCCTTGCAGGCAGGCGTCAAAAGCCTCTCTGCAGAGGTCGACGCTGATATCTGCCTGCTGATCTTCCAACGAAAGGTTAGGGCTAGGGGCTGCAAAGTCTGGTGTCTCGTCGGCGTACTCGAACGCTGGCTCGATACTGGATGATTGCCAGTCGATAAGATCTGTGATGATAGTGGGGTCATCGTCGGAAACATATATATTTCTTTTGTGTAGATCGGCATGATACAGGGTCGGAGCAGCTATTTTCCCAATTCGAGGATCCTCAGACAGCTTATGGATTACATCGCGACCGGAACTAAGCAGGCGAGTGTGCGTTGCAACGGATCCATGAAAATGTGGACTTTCGGGGAGGGGTTTGTCGACAGGTGGAAGTCTGGAAAGGCCAGTATCGATAAGGCCGTCGCAGTATGCCGCGAGATCAGACCCTGCGCAGACCTGTAAGCGGCACTGTCCTGGCAGCAGGGAGAACGAGAACTTACACGGCCCCCTATTAGGCTTTATCGAATTGTAGTATCTCGCTTCGCCGATACTGCAATCCCAGTACCTAGTTCCACAATGGGGCCCAACACAAAAGCCTTGGCCTAATGGCACCTTGGAAGCGGAGTCGATAGGGATGTCGGCAAGATACAGGCTTCCGTATGCTGGAAACTTGATTGCTGCTATTTGCTGAATGTTCGTAGAGATGGCTCGGATACAGACAATTTGCTGCTCTCCAGACATCATTGGCCACTTTTGGTGCAACTGAACGCCCACCGCGTGTTCCATAATGATATACTCGCTGCCGATGGCATTTGAGGAGTTGTCGCTCCAGTCAAGAATCGTTGGTATAGGCACAGTAGTATTAGACTGAACTAGCACGAAGATCATGGTTAGCCGTAGTACGCCGCCTGGAAAGGACATTCAGACTCACGATGTTTGATGGTGGCCACTTCCGAATTAGTGGCCAATCTGGGTGGCCCTGCTACCCGAGTAGGTAGCCTCGCGACAACACGCTTCCCATTATCACAAGTGAAAATAAAAACTCTGTTGAAACCCCCTTCTTTCTTCTCGTAGCTCGCAATGGAAGCTGCGCCATGGCATATCTCGATTACCCTTTTGCGAAGCTCGTCAAAGTCAAATTTGATATAGCGCGCATCGCGCTCTGGCTTGTCACGACGGAGCCACCGGCCGCTTGTGTAAGTGCGAGGGTCGAGAGCTGAATAGGAGTTGGCTCAAATGGTATCAAGTGAAATATATGGATAAGGGGAGGAGGAGCCTACGATCTTCTGACGGTGGGTTGATTGCTGGCTGTGAAGTATGGACTTCTGCTATATGTTTCAGCAAGGCGTGTGATGTCGACCGACGTAGAAGCAATCTCGTTTTCGCGGCGACGGACGTAGTGAAGGGTAAACCAGCACCAGGAAGGCTGAGGTTTGCTGCGCGGTGCAACCATTGCGACGTGACGCAAATCATATGATGTCCCGTTGAACCAAGCGATGAAGCTCACGATGAGTTCATGTGTAAGAATGTGAGGCTTCTGTATGTAGGTGACGTAGGTCTGAAGAATTGATTATTTGATTATTTGATTCATACATCGTTTCAGAAGACTAAGCCAACCTATGCGAAAGCTGAGCCTAGCTATTCGAGTGTACTGAATTATCGAGCTTGTCTCGAAAGTCGAAGAATTTTTGCCTTCAAAATAATCCCCTTAAGTATTAAATACTCATTTCTTACAATCATTCAATATCTCAAAAAGTGTTCTTCTACATGATCTCTACTATAAATACAGCTCGAATTCCCCTTTGCTTCCTTCTGTATTCTTAGCATTCTAGTTATAGCTACCTCTATTGACTCAAACATTCTATCCGCGGTCCCACTGGTTAGATTCTAGGCACGGTCCCAACACAAATTTCAATGATTATTAAAGTCAATATAAATCATATAAACAAGATTAAGACTGAGCTTAAAAGCATCTTCAGAATAAAAGATCATGCCGATTTTAACTCAATATTGCACTATTTAAAAATAAAAATTTGACGTAACAGAAGTAGTAAAACTTTTACTTTGCTATAAATCTTTTATTTACAAATAGTTTTGAACCAATTCAACATAAGAAACTGTGCTTCAGCCTTCAGTGATCACATCAATGAAATTCTTCATTTTCAATGAAACAAAGCAGATTAAGATATTATTTACTAATATGAGATTCGAGTCGATTGACTCACTAATGTATGTCATGATGATTACTGGATCAGATATCATCTTTACTCTGTCAGTGCTTATTTTATATTTGATCGATGCAGCTGTTCTAAACTTCTAATTACCGACGCTGTGGCTGTACCCATTGGATCCTGGCTCTTGTCCAAAGATCTCTGGCTGCCCTACTGGTTCAGCACCCCTATGATTCTACTTGCATTCCCAATTATCATCCTGATACCCGAAACAGTTCCAGGTAGGGCTCGCTCACGTACGAACTGCTTGCGAGCCTACAACACTTGATCGGCTGTCTTCTTCCTTCAGCATAAATGTAGACTCGGCGTTTGAATGCTGGGAGCTCTGAGGTCCTGATTGTGGGAAAGAAAGCGACTGTGAGAGGTCGAAATTGATATCAAGCGGCAGATCATCGATAGCTGAACAGGTTCTTTTGTGTTGAATGGGGATCCAAATGTTGTAGAAACTCTAGGTGAACTTGTTCTCTTGTTGGCTTCCACCACTTGTTCCGTCAACTGCAGCGCCTCTTGCCGTCGACCCGCTTCGCTGTACCTGGTGGCAAGATTGAGTGAGCTTCCTTCAGAACCCCTAATGTAATCCACTGGACAAACCTGAGGCAGCGAGGTGGCTAAATTCTCTCCCTATCTCGGCGTGTTGTCAATGATATCCATTATCCCGAGAATCACGCTGCTGGCCTTGCGAGCGCCACTCTCGAAAGCAAGCTCCAAATCCGCAACTTCTACAACCCGGTGCCAATATTTCCCGGTAGAGGAAATTTGACGTTAGGCTCCTGCCTGGAAAGATAGGCGAAAAGATTGACTCGAAGTGGAGATGCAATATGTGCGGAGACAATGGGATAACGGAGGTGGGTAGAGGAAGTTCACAAGAGTGATTGTGAAGGGACATCATCGAAATGTGATCACAAACGGGAGAGAAACGTAAGAGAGTTACCGAGAAACTTTGATTGTCGCTCTCTGAATCTTAGAGCTTCATGGTATGAAATGTTGAGTCGATAACTTCGCAAAACACTGTTGATTTTGGTAGAGCTCAGCGAAAATCGATGTGCAACGACTTTTGTCACCGTCCCTCGATCCTTCTCTGGCTACGGATCTGCCTCAATCCTAGCCCTACTGTTTCGCATGTTGAAGAAGAAGATCATATGAGACATTTTGATATGTAGATTGAAGCTTGTTAGAAGTCTATCTACGAAGTACAAAATACGAAAGTAGAAGCGAGCAGGTAAAACTCTACTAGCGAGCCTCAGCCCCATCAGCCCTACGAACCATCTCCCTATTTCCAACATCGCATCGGGTTATCGTACTTTGACGAACTCAGCGCATGTAAATAGATTTCTTTCTGAGGCTCTCATAGCTTTTCATTTGTTTCACACTCATCATATATGACCACATTCATATTTGTTCCTTGACAATTTGAGTAGATGCGCACATCGTCATCAATGATCTTTCGCGCTATGACAAATTTCCTGTGAGCATAATATCAAGCTATCGAGGGTGAGGCGTTGCAAGAACTGAGCTGCGCTGAACATGAATCTGACAGGTAAGAACTAGACTGTCATTCCAACATAATGAACGATCTGATTGAATTGTCTATCATCCTTTGTTAATGTAATGGTTGCTAGTGCTTGTTCTTCTGTTATTACTCATTGTGCGACTCCTGTGAACTTTAAGTATGACCAACGGAACGATGCCTTCGTCGCAAGCTGGCCGTATTCAAACTCAGCAGAATGAGACCCCACTTGCGATGAGGTCGAGATCTAAAGACCGTAATTTAGATCATTCTCGTTATGAATCCCTCGAAGAAGGTCAAATCCGTCTGCTAATCATTACCGGATTCCATCTGTCCACCAATTTGGGAAAGAAAATTCCCGTTTGTGAACTCAAGCCTGTCTCTATTCGATATGAAAGGTTCACTCCAGACTATACCGCCCTGTCATATGTATGGGGAGCCAATGAAAGATCAGAGACTATCATCTGCAACTCAAAGCGTTTGACGGTAACAGCAAGTGTCTTCGACGCTCTCTCTCACCTTTACAGTCGGAGACTGCATGAGACTCTTCCGATCTGGATTGACGATGTTTGTATCAACCAAAAGAACAACATTGAAGAGACACTCCAAGTCAAAAAGATGCATTTAATCTACCAGAGAGCGTATAAAGTCGTTGCATTCTTAGGTCGTGCTGCGGAGGACAGTGATTATGCGCTTGGACAAATACATAATCTCACAAGAAGACTGGCCTTTAGTCCGGACGTCCATCCGAAAAGCCTAGCCTCCAACGGACTTCCACACCAATATCACAGATTATGGACCGCTGTTGCTCTTGTTCTAGATCGACCATGATTTCGTCGCGTTTGGACATTCCAGGAAGCGGTGCTTAGCCAACGTTTAAGCATTATTTGTGGCTATGTTGTGATCAGATGGTCTGTATTGCGTGATTTCTGCGATCAAATGAATCGGCATATGTTGTACTATCTGCTGCTTAGTCCACACAGCAAGAATGGGCCTAATTCCTACTTTCCAAATAACGTTGTATTGATTGAGAATATGAGGGCCAACTTCTTGACACAAGCAAAATGCGACTTCTGGAGACTCTGGGAGATTTCCAACGCGAGAGATGTCACGAAACAAATCGATCGTATCTACGGCATGCTTGGTCTTGCTTCCGAGAATTTTCGTCGCAAAGTACCGGTGGAATACGGCCCTTCGGGCAACGGTGACCTAAGAAAGACCTTGATCATTTGCGCTAAAGCTTGCATAGAAGAAGATCCTACTCTGGCTCTCCTTTCTATGATCGAAGATGGGTCTGATGATATTGAGCTACCGAGCTGGTGTCCTAGACTTGAAAAGGGCCACTCGATACGGCGGAGGCTGGATCGAACCCTGCAAGCCGGATACTTTCTCCACGACCAAAGACCGTCGCAGGTAGTCACATACAGTTCTACTGATACAATTTCTATCCACGGCTTCCGCGTTGACAAAATTGCCTCGGTCGTGCATGACACCATGCACACCTTAGCTGACAGCTCACAAGACGTGCAAAAGTGGTACCAGCATAACAAATCCTGCCTCAGTGAATACCTTAAGCTTGCACAAAGAACGTACAACAAACCTACTAGCATCCCAATGGCGCACCTCTACACTCTCACGCAGTCCATGCAATCGCATAACACCGAAAGCGCCGAGCGGCTTCGCAAAATATACGAAGATTTCATAGAATCCATGGAGGTGCTCTATGAAAATGGAAATGAAGAGCACCCGTCTGCCGCCGATATTGCAGAGTTCCACATGTTCTACGAAACGATGACGAAGACGTGCAATGGGCGGCGATATTTCAGCACTGTTGGGGGCCGAGTTGGAATCGGGCCTTCTGGAATACGGCCAGGAGATACAGTGTGCGTATTCGACTCTGCAGGCCCGCTTTTTGTGCTTCGCGAGGGAATAAACAGGCGGCTTGTAGGGGAAACGTACGTGCATGGTCTGATGCGGCTTGAGGAGACCCTAAAAAAGCCGCATGGAAAAAACGAAAGGTTTCAGATTGCCTAAGGCTGGTTATTTTCACCCTGTGAAGACACCAGGAGACTATGTTGAGCTGGCTCCTGCCACGACAGAGGGCAGAAACGTGTTTTCAACCATCGAGGAGGGAAGCAGAGAATGCAGTGTCGGATGCCGTTTGAGCGACATCGTGGAGTCCGTCAGCTCGGGCATTATTCTGACGGATTCGTGAAAATCTGAATCTGTGAAGTTTTATAAAACTGAATGTGTGACGTTTTTGTTTATAGGCATTGGTTTCCAAACTCATGTGTAGTATAATTTGCATCAAGACCTTGGACTGCGATAACACTTGAACGCTTGTCAATGATGCTGCTTGGGCTTCATGAACAATTCTTACTCTACTTCGGGTCCATTCCGACTGTTCTCACCACTGACCCAAGTACTGAGACCTGTGGCCTTAGCAGTGTCTTTGGTGCACATTCTCGTGGCGGCTTGAGCTGCGTAGTCTTGCGACATTGAAGGAGGAGCCAGAGGTCCGCAGTGACGTTGAGCCAAACGCAATGTGAAGACCTCACGAGACTAAAAGCATTTCGCTGATTTTAGTTCGTATTTTCTGTATGGTGATTTGATTTCATTTTTTAAAGAATTATCTTTTATTTCGGCTCGACTTTTACTCAACATGAACATGATTAGGGTTAAAATGACCGACGGTCACTCTAATTCTAATCGGGTGCGGTCGGCTCAGGCCGTTCGTTCCAGTGCTTAGCGTGCGAAGCGTGCGTTCGAGTAGTAAAATGTAGCAGGCCGTAAGTGCCTGGCTGCTTGCTCAGCCTTTGTCTAGGTGTTACCTTACTGCTATGAGGTTACAGTGCAGGATACTTTGCACTGCAATTTAGCCTTGCCTTAGCTCCGCCTTGTTATCTCTTATGATGCCCTTTAGACGATGATGCTGTATCTTATCAACTAGATCTGTGTGAATTGAAAGAAAACATATGATAGAGATGGGATCATCAGATTCCCTCAGTCGCCGTTGAAATACCAAGGCTAAATTCGTACTAGCGTGTTGTTTTAGCGAGCGCGTCTTAATCGCAAGTCCCTCAAGCTTTCCAGCTTGACTCTACATAACCGCAGCGCCTTCCATTAGAAGGATGACCTTTCTATTGTGAAACTGCGGTTCGCCACAGTGGAAACAGGCAGTATACTATGGTAAACGGGAAATGTTTGAGGCTGGTAGAAGAAGTTTTGCCGGAGTTGAAGTGACATTGTCAAGTCACAGCTGAGCCAAATACAACGAGCAGATCATGACCGAGAAGCACATTGCAATGAAGCCATTGATATGTGGTCTACCGCACGAAGGAGTCTTGAAGGAGCCGCTAGACCACGGCTGAGTCCCTTTTTCGGTGGGACAATGCCTCACACAGATGGTCTGTTGGCCGCTTAAAATCCTTGACGAGGATGGCAGCTCAGATGGAACACAAGTGTTGTGGCTTTTGGTCCACAAGAAGGCCTTCGAGTCTTGGCAGCTGGTGTAAAACGCTCGAAGAAGAGCCGTGGGGAAGGTCAGGGCAGAGTAACAGAAAAGGCAGTCGCTGACTTCTATTTCTTTCTCATTGATTTACTACTTCAATGTCAATCCATTTGGGATGAGAACATTAGGGAAAACGGAAGTGGTAACTTTACTTGGGCCACTCATTCTCTGCATGACCGTTTAGTCTTCATATTACGTGTCTCGTTGACTTTCTTTGTTAATGGCATGCGTGTTTTCTTCAGATTAGTATGTAATACCGATGTCTATATCACTCATTTTCCTTAGGATGGCACTCATGCCTTTTGGTAAGGTATTCGATGGCAATTGCCGTATGGTGCTTGATCTCACCATAATCAAGATTGCATTTACCGTACAATCCTCGAACACCACTTCTACAGCATCGGAGAATCCGCAGATGATCAATGTTATCGGACCTACATTTTTGTTCGCCCCCGTTGGCTCTTTAAGGTGTCCCAATTCGTAAAAACCAAGTGGAATCAATCTTTAAAAACCTGGGAGTCATCGAATGGGAAGCCAAGACTTAGCTACGTGAGCATCCATCGATCAAATTGCGGAGACTAATGTCTAAAGTATTCTCACAGGGTCTATTCTATCTGTTACGTTGTTACAATTTGTGATGCTCTGCACTACCTAAGTTTCGCAGCACTTACCTAAACCACCTATGAAGTAGACTATCTGAGAGACCTTCATATAGCTACTACTAAGCAATACCGGCGCTCAGGGTCAACAATCGTATCTGTTCATGCCTACCATTTACCTCGTCTTTCATCAAAAGAAGCTTTTTAACAAAATCCATTGTTGTCCTTTCCAAAATTTCATTATAGTCTAACAAAGCATTCTTTTCTTGGCGATAACCTAGGGTATACAAAGGAATTGTTCCTATTGCATCCACATTTCTATAAACCCACCCCTCCCCACTCCCCCCTCAGCCTGAGACTAAGATTCGCGGACTCATCATTCAAACGGAATTCCGCTCACCATTTGCGCTCCCACTAGCTTTGGGAATCTTCAGCAGAGAGCTACCTATCTTTGATCTTAAGTGTGTGTTGTGCATCAAAGAAACATCAATTTTCCACTACACTCGGGGCCATGTTCGACAAGTTCAGGAAGTTTGTCAAGAACCGCGTCCACCACGCCAAAGGCAAAGCAGACCGTCTGCCGGCCGACTCAAGCTCCGCTCCGCCTGCACCTTGGGCGAAAAGTACGCCGGGCCTCACGCAATCATCCACCCCTCGTCGACCTCAAAATTCTGGCCCATACCCGTTCCCTAAACGCAATCGGGTCTACAATGGCGCGTCTGAAGACTGCGCACTAAGGATGGAAAAGCGCCGCACCGGCTCACCTTATGCATACACGCAAAGTCTGGGAGATGTCAGAATCACCAACCCTGACTTTACTTCAGCTTCGTCCAATACCTCTCCTGCTTTGACCTCTTCGAACCTCTCAAATTACGGCCCTTCCCCAATCAGTGATTTGATGACAGCCGCCTACCATCGAAAGCCCAGTCCTCCATCTGAGTCCAATCTTTCCGCCGTGCCCAATTCATCTCGTGTTTCAGTGGCTGATGATTTCTCCCCAATGAATGACGATCTCACAGCCGCCGTGTTCACCACGCAGGTCTCCGATGAAAGCGAAGAGCCTGAAGAACACTTATTTGAGGCACAGTCTCCAAGATCAGCAATGAATCCCCTAAGACTGAATCCGCCATGTATGCCGATGGTCAGCACTCCAAGGCAAGAATCTTGTTCTCCGCTCGATGGGCAAGAAAACAGAGAACTAGCCGCCGCAGAGCTTCCGCTTCCAATGGATCCTCGACAGTCCTCAAGACCGGGATTCTTACCCTCAGCCCGCGATCAAGAAGGCGTTCGGTTGTTGCCCAATTCTACTCCTTCTAGAACCATATCTCGACGATCATCTAGTGTAAAATCCTACCTACGAACTCGAGAGGATGCAGTGGCATCCGATGACCATCCCATTATTCGTAGGCCATCGTCCAGCTCTGGGCCGTATCGGAGCACGCCTTTAGGGGAACATCTGCGAACACGAATCAGACAACGTCGGTTCAGTGGCCGCCATGGTCCCCTCACGACTGCCGAGTTCCCCGAGACTCTGCAGACATTGGGCCCTTACGCTCGTTTTCCAAAGTTCACACGCTCTAGTGCCTACAACTTCCCTCACGACGAGCCTTTTTTGTTCCCTAACGAGGGTGTACCGGGCCAAGACCGCGATCTTGATTCTGGGATGTCAGCAAATCTTACCCGCCCTGCGATAACCCACTATGAAATCTACCGGAAGTCCAACTCCTCATCGGTCTTTGTCGACTACCCTGATGAACCGGACAAAGACATCTACCAGCGACCTGTAAAACTCCACCGTCCTCCAATGACCTACATGCACACGCGCTACCCCCGTCATCTGCCCTCCCAGCTCGTTGTCGGGGCTCCTTTCCCATCGCGAGGTCCAGTAAGCTCCCCGCCTTTCTGTAGAAGAGTGTCCCATTCCTTCGTCAGCGCACCTCGTCGCCGAAGATTGACAAAAGCGAGGGTCGGTCCTGTAGAACACACTCTCAAGCGCATTAAGAGTAGACGCCAATCGCAGCTTCAATCATATGGAAGCACCAGGCCTGCGAGTCGCTCACAGGGGGTCCGCAAGTACCACGCCTTCATGTACAACTCTATGCCCCAGTCTGGTCGCAAATGGAACGACTATACCATCATTGAGTCCTCGCGCGAGAACTCCATCGGCGGCGCAGCCGCTATACAAAGCTATGTACCCTTCAGTGTTGGCAATGCTTTACCAACTCCTGAGACAGTTGCGATTGTCGCACGACAGAATGCTACCAGTGGCGACACAATCTCGTCCTTCACATCCCCCACCATGGTCCGTGAGGCCATCAGCGTTGGCAACAACACCGTTTCGACAATACCTGACACAGCTACAATTGTCCCACTCCAGACCCAAATCAGTGGCAGCACAACCTCCCCCCCCCTCCCCAACCAAAGCTTCTCCACCCCTCAAACTCCACGACAGCGCTCTCTTGTCATCCCACACCAAGCCTCCGCTCGCCTTCGGCACCGCCAAGCAGCCAGACTTGCGAGTCTAGGACAGCTCGCCGCGCTGTGGCTACAGCAGAACAATACCATACCCTCTCCACAAGAGTTTGTCAACGTTCCCTGAGTGCGTAAGTGCACTTGATTTTCCCATGTGAGTATTTGTAGGGCTTGGATGGATTGTGCCCGGATTTGTTTTTTTCACTTGCGTTTGTGTGCATTGATGGTGGCGTTTGGAAGTTGATGGAGTTTGTGATATAGAGTTTTGATAGTGATACTTGATTTGTTCCATGTACTGACTGGTTGAGTAGGATGTGTGTGAGTGATTGTGACATTACTCGTCTAAGTGTCTCTACCTAGGCTTCGCTCATCTGTAAACCTCGTAGTATGCCTCTTAACCCACTACCATGGTCTTTCTATCCTTGCTACTTTATCTTGCTTGATGGTACTAACCACTGACACCACAATTCGTTGTCTAGGACTACAACAGACCACTAAGATGCGGAAGTCATATAGCTTTTAGACACCTTTCTTCTCCTTCCCGATCGTATATGCAACACATACCTATCTAGTATACGAAATCAATAGCTCGAACTTATCTATAGTTCTTTTTCTTCTTCCACCATGCCATCACATTTCGAGCCAACCACTGGACCCGAACCATTTCCCTTCTCCCCTGCTCGCCAACATCTCTAAAAAAAAACCCTCCCTATCCTTCATAACCCCCTACTATCACCCCCTCCCTCCCTTCACAATCTCCCAATCCTGCTTTTTAATCCTGTCCCCGCAACTCCAAAATCTACCCCACAACCCCCCCCCCCCCCCCCCCCCCTACCCCCCCCAATCCACACCGCATACACTAACACACAATTCCCTTTATCACCACCCTTTTTAGCCCGACTCCCATCAAACCATCCCCAACCCAATCCCCGTCTTACCACACTCAAAAAAACAAAGCCGGTACAACAAAGAAAGTGTAACAAGGAAACGGGACAAAGAAACGGGACAAAGGGGAAACAATTGCTTTGTTACTGAGACAACGGGCTTGTGCGAAAGGGTTTGGGATTTTGGGGTGTGGGAGAAGTTTGAGGGGTTTGTTGTGAGAAAGGCAATATTCCGGAAAGATGCCCGAGAGATCGTGTCATCAGCGCTGCGTGCCGCTGCTGGTGTCTTTTACGGGACTTGCGTTTAGGATGGCGAATTCGAGGGAAATGGTATAGTGATGATATTTGTTATACTGGCTTTCTAAGAATCGAGGGGGCATGAAGGGTGGTTGTTCGGCCGTGGAGCGGGATGCTGGAGATGGAGAGAGTGCAGTGTGTATCTCTCTCTCTCTCTCTCGGGTTGACTCATTGCTTTTACTTGGCCCAATACTATACCCCTTTCCGCCCATCTTCTTCTTCTCTACAATCGAAAGCCTTCGTCTACGCACGACCAATCCTCGCTCTTCCACTCCATCCTTGTTGTACTCTACGCACTTCGATTTATGTTACGTTGACCTCTCATGCATCCCATGCCCCCTTCTCACTACACCAAGCCTCTTCCACTCCTGTTCGCAAACCCGCCAGTACTGGTTCGTAACCTTTATGTGTTATTCATAAATGCATTAATCCATTACTATCAACGGTGTCAGCATCTTATCCTGCGAAGTTGGCTACGCCAACTTATTTGAGGGCATTTACCTTGAATGGATTTCAAGTTTTGGAATATGCCCACGTTGTTAGGAAAATATACCCGGTTCACACTCTCAAAGAGCTATCCGTCAATCGATGCTGGTGGGTGTCACTAGTGGGTAATGTTAACTAGATAGGGATGAGTCGTCTAAGGTCTAATGATCGCTCATTCGGTCGTGAGGAAAGTCGGAATCTTCAGGAATGCTTTGGATGCTTAGAGTTCGTGTGGAATTGGGGTTTGGGATGTTTGAGTTCTCTGTTGTGAAAGAGTAGGGTAAAGAAGGGTATGATTGAGGGCGGCAAGGAGGGCTGCGGCGCGTACGAGAGGAAAGAACTGGCCCTGTATGTCACAGAGAAATTAAAGGTGAGTTGGTGTTCTAAGGGAAAGAGTGCTCGCATGAGAGAATGATGCCCCTTGAGACTTTCCGAGGAGATGTTTATCTATAAGCACTGTACCGAAGGAAGGCAACTGGTAATTAAATCAGCTGGACAAGTGGAAAACCTCTACAATCAGTTTTTCCGCAACAGATCTCCGGTCTGACCGATTTTCAGCCAACAATAGACAAACAGGCATACAAAGTCCACCAAAGTTTTCTTGAGGACACGACCGAGTCCTTCACGCGAGAACGCAAGGAAATTCCGGGGTATATACTATCTTCGTTACGCTCCTTTTAGCCGTGGACCTTGGCGTCGGATACTGCGAGAACCGTGCGCCGTACAGACAGTACCCCCAAATCCGTCCTATGCCAAACGAACTCCTCCCGAGGTAGCTCATAATATTCCCCCAGGAGTCTGCTTAACTAAGTCCTGATACCCCTCAAGATTCTCACGCTTTTGCAGGTACGCCACGATAGCATCGAACCCCTGTCTCAGCCGCCGCATTCGCACATCGTCAAGAACGTCATCTGCAAGGGCGTGAACGATGTCCCAGAGTATGAAATCTTGGCCGTAACTCTCGTCCACAGCGATTTCGTCAATAGGTGTATCGATGGGGTCGGTTGAGAATGTTGCAGGTTCTTGAGGGGGCCCTGCTATGGGAAGCGGTTGAATGGTGGCTTCTGCGGCCTCGGACTCCTGCGCTGGGTCCGATTCCGGAAATGATTGGCTAGTCTGTACGTTGATCACATCGCGGTGCTCCGCGGGCCAGCTAGCATGACCAGCCATTTCTTCGAATTTACGGCAGACTTCACGCTGCACGGCGCCGGGATCTGAGTCTGTGATGGTTTGCGAGTTCTCTGTTGTCGAGGAGCCTTGCCTGTAGCTGAGATTTATTCCAGAGTTGCTGCTGATTTGTTCCTGACTAGCATCCTTCTTGTGGAATAATTCAATAGCGTAATGAAGAGCTTTTTGAATTGAGCCGAAGCGAGGTGTACCCTCCGTATTTTCAGCAGTGCAAATGGATGTTAGAGAATGATCGATATGACTGCTGAAAGCGCTGAGACAGTCACTGGTCTCTTGGGATTGACCACTGCGTAGGTCCAGAGAATTTGTTTCGGTAACATCTACACAGCTTTCCCCATTTTTTTCCGTAGCTTCAGTGTTAAGGCTGTGGCCATCTTCTACTCTAGCAGTGGAAGACCCTTGGTGCTCTGTATTGGGCGCTACCTCATTCCAGTCCATAACTGTAATCTGGGTTATTCTGTCGAAAAAAGAGCTTGTGATCTCGTCGATACTCATCGAATCCTTCGCAGCCATACTCAAGCTCGCAGCTAGGAGGGAAATTCGAGTCGTTCCGAGGCCGCCAGAAGAGTTTGGATCATATCGTCGGTCACCATCTTCTCTTAGCTTGCCAAAGCCAATGCCCTTAATCTGGAAAGCTGCTTCCATCGATCTTCTGTACATCTTTCTGCAATTATCAAGTTCTTCTGGAGAGTCGTCCATACAATTTGGCCCGGTAGTACCATAATTGTATCTAGCTGGGTCCCAGTCCGTAGTTAGCCAGTTGGGATATTGCTCACATCCAACGCAACACGGTACAGCCGCAACCCCATCCCAATCAACTAGTCCGCATAAGCGGCCTTCCTTAGATACCATGATATTTTGGAGACTATAGTCAGGATGTGCTAAGACAAACTTTGAATCTTCTATACGGTGATCCTTGTATGGGATCCAATCAATAAAGAGATGCAAGAGTTTGCGTATCCCCTTGTCGAACTTGTAACGTGATGGCTGGTGTCGACTTAACATCTCGAAAAAGAAGTGTTGAGGATCAGTCCAGGGCCCTGCTTCATAGAATATCGCGGACTGATCCGGGTCACCCTTCGGTATTCGACCAAGCATCGCCGGCAGGTCCGCAAGCTTTGCAGGTCCAACGCCTGTAAGAATTCCCTCTTCATCAAAAAGAGGAGAGCCACCTTTGTCAAACTTGTATTTACTCAGCTGAACCATAGCTTCTGCGAGGTTCATTAGGATCACGGCCCGGAATTGCTCGACTGATAAGTTCGTTGTCATTGTGGATGAGTGATTTAACCAGAGCTCGCTCAGAGGGACACCTTCAATATAATCCATTAGTATAAAGGGACAGTTGAGCTCATTGTCCATGGACGCGTCAAATAGATGGACCTTGGGAAGAGGTATACTCGTTTCCCGTTTCAGCATCTGCATGGTCAACGCTTCGGCGGTAAGAGCTCGAGCAGCGATGTCATCATAGCACTCAAGGTACCCTGTAGAAGGTACCTTGAGAATCCATCGGCATCCATCAGTAAATTCTAAAAGAAAGAGGATATTATATGCGCCGAATAATGGGGGCGATAGAACTTTACAGTCAATAGTGGTAGTTATCGGACCTGATTCTTGCTTCCGAGCGGCTAGTGCGACAGCTGGTAAAGCTTCAACATTGATACCGGTGAGAACGCGAGCAAATAGAGCAATGTGGTCTTGGCACTCGTCCTCGTCGTGCAGCGCGCTTGAGCCTGAGATAGACATAGTAGAGGCGATTCGAGAGGATTCCCCTACGAGTCGCACAAAGAATACAACGAGCCTTGATAGGTGTCGAGATGTAGTATATCCTTGTGCTTAACGTATGACTGACAATGTAACGTTAAATGTTTTGTAAAATGAAGTTCGTGGAGTGGAGTGAAGTAAAATAAGACCAATTCTATTGTTACCACAAACACGAGTAGCCAAGGAATTTGTTTGCTGACCTCCGCATGCGGCTCAATAGCCACGTTGGCCGTTGGCCAGGGGTTTATTTGCTATCTAAGAGCTTGGATTTCGCCTGTGTCGCTTAATGGCTGCAAAAGTATGTGGTGTGCTTGGCTATACATGGAATAAAACAGGTCTTCACTCACCACAAAGTACGAATCAGCCATTTTCTGCCTCTCGAGATTAATCATATTAGACTTGTACAGAAGTGACACGATCACTAGACCATACCGCCAATTCCAGCATCAGGATGTGACTCGATAGGAGAATAAAAGAACGATGGCGTTACAACTTTCCTCTCCCTTCGCACTCTCATCGTACACAAAGCTTTTATCAAACCACCGCCCAAACTGTTCAGCTAGCTCTTCAAGTCCTTTTCAGCCCTCTCAAGATAGAGCATTAAGTTCTTGAGCCCAGGTCTATTACTACAGCAGGTTTAGACACAGCAGACTTGTGTATTGCGAGAATCTAAGTCACCGAATTCTTTGGCGGCCGCTTGAAGAACGAGTCTTTGGAAAGTTGAAAGAACCATTAAAATGGCTCGCATCAACACCCATCATTGGTATTCTGGTTTTCCTGAACTTTAAGTAGGTAGAACTTGTACAGCTAACGATCCTTTAGCGGCGAATGCTTCAGGCACTTCACACCTGCGTGTGTGAAGAAGGGACATATGATAGAATGCAGTGTTCATCCAGGAAAGTACGTCAGAAAGGGATACACGTGCGCCATGTGCAACCATACAGCTCGGCGGGAGGAAGCAGAAGCGCATCGCCGTAAAGAGGCTGAAAGAGAAGCTGCACCTCTAGATGCAGCACAAGCAAAGCAATAATATCTGAGCGGTCCCCAAGATCCAAGGACGCTGTGCCATTGAGTAAGATCTCGACCAAGGAAGAAACATGTGTAGGAATCACTCGGCGTGCTCACAGTAATTCACCAGTTGGGGCTTTATCCGCTGCATTTCCGAGTCCACCATCTAGGGGCCTTAGAAGGTTTGACTCACCTCTTCTAGCTTATTAAATTGGAGTTGTGGCGACTTGTTGCAGGAAATCTTATTTTGGACAGATCCTTTCTAAATGCTTGTATGAACATCCTTCGAGTAAGGCAGTTGCCCGAGCGTGACTGGAAGTATGCGGGTTGTTGATTTTAGAAGCCTTTCTGTACACTAAGCAACCATGCGATAGTTCTTTGAAATGATACATATGTCGATGTGTCACTATCACGATTTGGAAAGCATTGACTTCATTAGGCCTAGTGATCGTGGACGTTGCAATTGAATCAGAAGGTGTCCAAATCGAATTCACAGAAATCGATTTCCACATAAGGACTCAATCGGCCAAATAGACTTCATGATTCCTTGACCTAGTACATCATTGAAATGGGTTCAATTGCAGAGCTTGTGCAATAGGAACAACCGGGAAACCGAAAACATGAAATGGATTCATCTTGATTGCGGACCCGAGCTGCGATTCAGTGTATTTATTGGCCTGACGAACCTGGCTATCTGTTGTTGGTGTCTGGTATCCTATCTCGGATTACATGAGATACTTCGAAAATTCAGTTTTTCATAGACTGGCCGCGTCGGGCCGGGTCATCGAGGTCGGGCCGGGTTCCCGGCCCGCCAAGACCCGATTCGGGTCAGGATTTTGGAACCGAGTATTCGAGCCGGGTCACGATGTTTGAACCGAGTATTCGGGCCGGGTTAGAGTGTTGGAATCGAGTATTGATCCGGATTCCCGACCCGGCCCGTCAAGACATGAAGCGAAGTACTACTAATATTCACCTGAGTGCCTGATAATGCAACAGAATAATGCAATTGATTGAAGAAAATTCATGCTTGTTCATTTACTACTGCTAATCTGAGATCACTATTATCTCATCATTCTTCTTCTTCTTCTTCTTCTTCTTTTTCTTCTTCTTCTTCTCGTACTTCTTCTCGTACTCGTTCTCGTACTCGTTCTCATTCTCAATCATATCTGCATCATCATCTCTCTTGCTAAATTTCATTTTCTTGTCATTATCATCAATCTCAATGATATCGTCAGATTCATCATTTGATGAATCTAGTGAATTAACTATCTTTCGATCAATCGCATTTTTTTCATTCGAAAATGCGCTCATGAATTTGTTGAATTCTTGTATGACATCTGAATCATTCATCATCTTCAATTTATTTAATTCTTCGTGATGTAAAATGCGTTGCTGAATTAGTTCAATAGTAGATATCATGTATCTTGACATGTTTTTCCCAAGTTCATCTTGTTGTGCAATAGTTTAATGCATATATTAGTCTTGTCTTTCACATCAAATACAGTACATACATCGACAGTAGAAGTAGTATTGAACGTTGTCTTCATGACTATCGCTTCGAGCTTCGCTCGCTTTGCAGTCTTCTTCTTTCTCGTCTTTTTCATCAAATTCGTCTTAAAGCATTGAGCTATTATACAATCAGCTTTTGAAACACATATGCATTATTCAAATGCATTATCATGCAGATTCTTTCTCACTCGATCATTCATGATCGTATTTTGCATATTGTTCTTCATTTTCATCTGCTTCGCTTTGATGACTTTCTGATAAATGCTGATGCTTCTCAATTTGATGAGTTGTTTATAAAAAGTCACTCGATCTGCACTTTGTTTGATATAAAGAGTTTTCTGATCTTCATTTCATCTCATCGCATGATTTCTACTTGCAATTGACTGCGACTTGATTGATAGATTGAACATTCTGCGATTTTGATTAGTCTCAATGATAATGCATATAGATAATGCATAATAATCTTCTTATCTAATAGTGATGTTGAAGTGCTTTTTCTAATGAACTTAGTCACAATAGATGAGTGCAATGAATAAATGTGAGACGTAGAAAAAGTTAGAGTTAAAATAGACGTTGAGCGTAGATAAAGTTAGAATTAGAATAGATGTGAGATGAGATGTAGATAAAATTAAAGTTAAAACTGAGAGTTAGAATTTATTCATCATCTTAGAGCTGCGATCAACACATTCATCATATTAGTCCTAATATCAAAACATTCGTCATATTGATTTTACTATAAACACAGTCAACAGTTATCATTTCTTGTTTACACATCATCTCTTGTTTACATCGTACTTCACTTTGCTTTCACTCAACTCGATAGTCTCAATTTTTCAAATCGTTGTCAGTTAATATACATCATGACTCATTGCAAGCAAACAAATAATGCATTTAGATAATGCATTTCTTGTTACACATTGCTGATAGACTTGATTTAGAACGAAAGTTTAAAGACGCATCATGTGATGATTTGAGAATCTCAACTCGTGATGATATGACATCAAATAATCATATCACGAACGAATTAAGAGCAGACTTCAAGATTGTATCTGAAAGCAAGATTAATAAAATTCAGAAGATAATGCAAACAGATAATGCATCAAGTTATCAACAGTTAATTTATCGCGACAGTCAAAGAGAAAATGAAAGTCAGAAATCGTCGCACTTCGAGAGATACATCATTATCATAGAGATGCGAATTTGTTGATATCGAAGATCTTATTCAACAGAGTAGTTCATGAAATTATGCAGAATGAGACTGATATGAACAAGATGAGTCAGAGAATGAGCGATGCAAACTATAAAATTCAGACTTCAACACTGCTTGCTCTTCAGAAGATTACAGAAACATTTCTATGTGAATTTCTTATCAGTAAGTGCATTATTCATTTGCATTATCATTGATGTTTTACAACACTTACTGATATAATACTTTACATATGCAGATAGCAATCTTCTTGCTATTCATGTCAAGCGAGTAATTCTTCAGCAGAGAAATTTGATACTCATGAAAACTTTGATGTGCAATCTTAAGATTCAGTTGAATGCTCAATGAAAATAGCATTCATGATATCTTAATCAGATCAAGTTATCTAGCATAGCAATACACTCTATGAACTGCATTATCTTTTTGCATTATCTTGTAACTGTGTTATCATACTACATACATTGACAATGCAAAAGCGATTTCAAATGAAATGATATTGAACATCTAAACAATAATAGAATGTAAAACATTTTGCAAATCTGCTCTGAAAGAATCAACAGCTTCATCAATTGCATTATCTTCATCTTTTTCTTTATGATAAATATTTCATGCTTCGATGATAGTCTTTTCAGAATTCAAGTTCATGATACGATTATAATACTTGAGAAGCATTATCTGTTCAACTGATTCTGAAGTCATTTGTGATCAATTTCATCGACAAACTCTTCTTGCAAGATTGAATGTTCATTCAATATTTATAAAGAATATTGAACATGAAAGAACATTCTTAGTCATTTGAGTCAATCTTGAATAGTTTGAGACGTTGTCTCTTCAATACTTTCATGTTGAAAACTTCTCAACAATAGCATCAGTGCAAAGATATCGATCATCTTCACTAACAGATACAGAGCGATGTTGAGTTCTTTGAAGAAAAGTTTATGTAATCATCACAATAAACTATAGCATTGTTAATAAATGATCAATTGCATTATCATATTGCATTATCTGATCAACATCACTAGTCACTTGCGCTCTGACTTCTGCAATTGTAGTTTTCTCTTCATAATGATGATGAAAATAGTTCTTGAACTCTTTTCTGTACTTATTGTAATAAAAATGAGAATCATTCTCATTTGCATCTCAATCTTGATACAAATTCAGCTTTTGAGTAGAATCTAAAATCATAGCGAGATTGTATATCAGTTCATCTTTGCTCTTCGTCTTGAAATAGTACTTTGCAAGCTTGTTAAAAGCTAGTTCGCAAGCTCGAAGAACAAGTGCTTGTAAAGTACATGCATTATCACGTACTATCGTCTCAATAACATTGAGATGATTGAAAAGAGCATCAAACATTCGAAATTCTAAATGTATGTCAACATTGATGATTCTAGATATGATCAGAGTTAGCTCGTAGAAAGAATTTAACATGTTGTCAACAAGCAATACTAGTGATCATTTATTCTTCTTTAATCAAATAGCTTGAATCTTTGCATCTGACAAGAATTTCTCAACTCATGTATCAATCATGTCACGCAGTTGATATGCACGTCGAAGCATCAAGTAGATAAAGTTTCAGCGAATGCAAATGTCTTGTGTCAATTTTCAAGATCTTGTTGCTTGCAACTTTAAAAAGTGAAGCTTTCGTTGAGAAGAACTGTTGATAGTAATAGTAATAGCGCGAATCTGTTTCATTGATTAATAAATGCATTATCTTTTTGCATTATCATCTTGATAAATATCTTCTTGACAATGATGCAAAGATCATTACTTGTGATTACATTCTTGACTTGATCATCATTCAATGACACAACGAGATTGTCATTCAAAGTCTCTGATTCAATAGCTCTGATAAACTCTTAAGTCACTAGATTAATGATATGAGTCATACAAGAAATCGAGTTTTGTGCTTTATTTCATGAAATGTCGCGTCGATTGAGCGCTCTTTCAAGCTTTTTCTTTAGAGTGTCATTGTTGCTTGCATTATCAGTAACAACATCAAAAAGCTTGTTCTTGATGTTGTATGTATTCAAAATCTTGAACAGCTCTTGCATCAAATGATGATCAATATGCTTAACTTCAAGAGATGTAAATTCAATGAGATGTTCACGATATTGAAATGCAGCATTCATTTAATATATCAAGACTTTCAGATAAGTGACTTTTTGAGAACTAGATCATGCATTCAATGCAATAGAAACACGTTGTGACTCTTTTAAATCTTGCTTTATCTTTGCATGAATCTCATCATATTTCAAGAAAATTATGTTTGACAATTTAGTGCGATGCATGAGAGTAATCTCTGAACGAAGCATTTGTAGTAACTGTCGAAAATGCTTATTTTCAATGATTCAAAAAAACAAATTCAGTGCAACGAAGATTTGACACAATATCTTTTCTTAATTCTGTTGATTGAATTGAAATGATAAGTCGATATGACTTTTCTTTTATAAATATGTTAACTTTGCATTATTTATTTGCATTATCATATTGAACTTACACGACTGAAATCTATCTCAAGCTGTGAAAGAGAGTTGAGTCGTTTTCGTTTCATGCAAGCATTTGTCTTAAGATGCTTGATCATATTGATTGTACTAGATTCATCAATAGCTGTAGAATGATCTAGAATTTTAAAACAATTCTTGCATGAAATCTTAGAATATTCTTTCAATGTCGAGATCATTTGAATAAACTGATTTCAGATGTTGAATTGTCTATTTACTTCGATTTTCTTAGCTCAAAGTGAATTATCTATCTTTCTTTGAGTCTTGTTGATGACACTTTCGTCAACAGACGTCTGTAGTCATCATTGTTGAAATTGAGCATTGATATCAGAACTTCACTCAACGTACTGATTATTCTCTCTTAATATTAGAAGAGAAGTATCGCGATGAATTCTATTCATCGCTTCTTGAAGAGTTCGTTTCTTTTCGACGAAAATCTGATTAATGTTTCGTGAATCTTGACTTGCGAAGTCATTAGAATGAAGACTACTGAAAGTAGATGAATGAATGATCGAGAAATTAGATTCTTTCTCGATCGAAGATCTTGATAATTCATATGTCTTATCAGAATCAGACATCTTGAAATGTATTTTATTGATAATGCAACGAGATAATGCAAACAACAAGAAGATGATAATGAAGAAATGAGAAATAGTTTTCTTTGTTGCACGTAGATCTTTCAAGTATAATGACGTAATAGATTCAAAAATAGTAAATCTTGATATTTGATGTCATTTTTGATTGCTTGACGAATCGAATCGAGAACTTGAATTCTGACTCGACTCGAGATTGATATCAAGTCGAGTCACGAGATTGATATCGAGTATTCGAGTTGAATCACGACAGTGATATCGAGTACTTGAGCGAGTCAGAAAGTAGGTATGAAAACTTGACTCGATGATCAGTCTAGTTTTTCAGTGCAGATGAAAAAGTGGAAAGAGCTTTTGAAGCGACTAATGTACTTCACTAAGTCGATAGACGATCAATCACGTGATTCTTTTCGACTACGAGATCAGAAAAGAAAGAATTCAAAATGATCTTCATATCACAACTGCACTATCACGAAAATCAAATGAACACGCAAATAGTTAAATGTAATGACAATAGCATCAATTATACATAGAAATGTTAAATGATATAAATTATAATATATATCTATTTATGAAAGTGATTGTCACTCTGTTTAAGAATAATTCAATTCACTCAATGCTTCTGATTCAAAATAAAAGAATTAACATTCTTTTCTACAAGATGATGTAATAAAGTATTGAAAATGATCATCATACAAAGTAGAGAGTCAACGTAAAATCAACATATTTTATTACATAAGCTTTTGTATGTATTATGTATTTCAATTGACTCAGTATCTCAGACTGAAGTTGAGTTAAGTTTTTTTGAACTAGCTTTTACTTTGCAGACTTCATGCAGCAAATCTTTTTGTATTGAGACAAAAGCATCAAGTGAATTCAATCATTGAAAACAAAGATGATAATCATTTTCTTGAATAAATTTATACAACATATCAAATCATCTAATGTTTTTATATATATTTAATGTTATTGTCTCTTATATTTAAATTTTTGCATCTTTGTTGATGTTTGCATATAGTGCAATTGCAATACAATGATTATTTTCAATACTTTATTGCATCATCTCATATATTCAACTTTTTCTCATTCATCATATCAGATCAGTTTCAGTTTCAATCTACTTTTAATAAAGAATCATTAACATGATACTTGATTCTTTTTGAGATTCCATTAAACTGATTGCATTATGTTGAATCATTGAGTTCAAGCTGAGTTCTCGACTCATTAAAACTTGATTCAAGTCAGAATTTTGAAATCAAGTATTTGAGTTGAGTCAGAATTTTGATATCAAGTATTTGAATTGAATCATGATGTTGATATCAAGTATTGACTCAAATTTTTGATTCAACTCATCAAAATATGATTTACTACTACTAACTTGTTGAATGATAATGCAACAGAGTAATGCAATTGATTCAATTACATCTTCATGACTCATGAAAATAATAGCTACTATTAATAGAAATTTTCTCATAAGTATTAATTGTGACTCATGAAAATACTGATTACTACTAGTAAAGATTTTCTCACGAGTATTAATCATGACTCATGAGAATACTGACTACTATTAATAAAGATTTTCTCATGAGTATTGATCATGACTCATGAGAATACTGATTACTACTAATAAAGATTTTCTGAGTCTAGTAATTGCAAGCATAAGCTTTAATCAATTGCATTATTCTGTTGCATTATTAATAGTATTGTGAATTCTGCTCAGAAAATCTTATGAGTCATGAACTCTGAGAATGTTGATCAATAGTATCATGAATTCTGCTCAGAAAACTTCTATCAATAGTTGAATTCTGAATTTTTAATTGCTTGATAAATTGAGTTGAAAACTCAAATTCTGACTCAACTCAAAATCAATATCAAGTTGAGTCACAAGATTGATATCAAGTATTTAAGTCAAGTTATGATATTGATATTAAGTACTTAAGCGAGTCAGAAAGTAAATATAAAAACTCAACTTAATGATCAATCTAGATTTCATATATGCTTTATGAGATTAAAATCAGAACTATTGTCTAATCAAAACAACATATTTATTTTCTGCTTCATATAAAAGTAAACAAAGATTTGTTTCATTGCAGAATGTGATTTAAAACTTCATTCTGCATTAATAAAGCTTTGTTTGCATGCAAAGTCTTGAATTTCTGATATGTGAATAAAAGAAAAGACTGAAAAATACATTTATTATAACAATACTAGTTAATCTCTTCGTATGCAGAATGCTCACATGAAGATAATAATAAGATGAAATTTTAAATATGATGAATGCAAATAAACTATCATTGTATGCAAAAGTCTGATTCAGTTTTCAAGTTTTAGTGAATTTGATGAAGAAAATACACAAATTAGTCTCAAATTTGATGCAAATAAAGTAAATATTTGAATATTATTCTCACATTTTTAAAACATCTTCAAGCTTCATTTTTAAAGTTATACAAATATTAATTTTACATGAAAGCAATTTTAAATTCTATTTAACATGTCTCAAACTTTTACTCAGAATTTTAAAGATGAAATTCAATTTCATCTTGCTTGTAATAATAATACAACATTCATACACAAAGTTACTTATGTTATCAGACAGCAGATTAATCATATGTATAAAAAACATCTTTATTTCAGCAATGTGATGTTTGCACTTAATATAATTGATAGATTGAAAGTTTTGAATGAATATCATGCTCAGAAGTTTCTTGACTTTCTTAATTAATAATTCATCATTTATCAAAATGACATGATTTGATTTCTGTACAATGAGTTTGACATTATCATCAGTCAAAGCATGATCAGCAGACTGCTTAAACAAGCTAAATACAGCAGAAAGATCATTTAAAGAATTATTGCTAAGCATAATGAAAAGCTTCATAATAAATGAAAACAATTAAACTGATTATCAAGTTAAGTTTTCATATCTACATTCTGACTCGACTCAAGTACTCAAGTCGAACATCTCGATTTGACTTGAATACTTGAGTTGAACATCTCAACTCGACTCGATATCGACCTTGAGTCGAGTCAGAACTCGCTGATTCAATTCAACTCATCAAGCAATTGAATATGATGTCAAGAGAGTTAAATATAGAAATTTTTCCGGTTTTTCGTCTTTGCATTACCTTTTTGCATTATCTTTTTCGTAGAAAGTCATAAAGAAGAACATAAAGAAAAACATGAAGAGAAACATGAAGAGAAACATGAAGATCGTTTGATAGAGAGCTTTGATAGAGAGTCATGAAGAAGAGTCATGAAGAAAAGTTATGAAGAAAAGTCATGAAGAAAAGTCATGAAGAAGAGTCATGAAGAAAAGTCATGAAGAAAAGCTATGATAGAGAAACATGAAGACTATTTGATAGAAAGTCATGATAGAAAGTCATAATAGAAAGTCATAATAGAATATCTATCTATCTATCTTCATGTCTTGTCGAGTCAAGTCGAAAATTTCGAATCAATACTCGATTTCAATTCTCTGATTTGACTTGAATACTTGAATTGAACATCTCGATTTGACTCAAATACTCAAGCTAAGAATTCTGACTTGAATCGAGTCTTGACGAGTCAAGAACTCGACTCGATCTTGATGATTCAACTCAACGTGATCAGTCTAAATTTTTATAAATATTAATATATACTTTAAATTAATTAAATCAACATGCTTAAAGCATTTATGCATTTATTCTTGATGCAGATCTTGAAGATTGATATTGTTTTCATCATTTATAGTAATTTGTAAAATGTCATTGATGATGAGAGTAACTTCATACTTGACTGTCATGTTCATAAATGATCTGAGTGATTCTAGTAATGACTTTGACTTCATCAATTCTCATTTTTTCATTAATGCAATGAGCTTCATAAATTACTTTAAAGCTGCTTGAATCTTAAATTAATTATCATTTAAATTCTTTTTATTCTTATTCTCATCTTCAAATTAGTTAAGCTTCACTGATAATAATATACATGCTTTTCAAGCAACAAAAGTAACAGCAGTCTTAATGATAAAGATTACAAGCTCATTTGAGATGAGTGCATTTACATTGACAGCTTGAAAAATCTAAGAAGTCTTGAATGCATTTAGATAAAGCAAAGTTTTGAAGAAAACTCTTTTATATTCAATACATTTGAGAAGCATTCTGACTATTTAAAATTGCTCTCATGTAAAATTAATGTTTATATAGCTTTAAAAATAAAGCTTGAAGATGTTTTGAAAGTATAAGAATGATATTTAGATATTTACTTTATTTGCATCAAATTTGAGATTGATTTATGTGTTTTTCTCGTCAAATTCACTAAAATTAACATATGCAGAAAGATTTAAAATTCTTAACATTCATTTTTGTATTATTTCATGATTTCTTTTGTATGAGTCATTCAACATTTAACTTTTTATCATTTATTATTACATTTAAACAGTGATTTTGAATAAACTGATCATGTTGAGTTGAATTATCAAGATCAAGTCGAGTTCTCAACTCATTAAGACTTAATTCAAGTCAGAATTTTGAAATTAAGTATTCAAGTTGAATCATGATGTTGATATTAAGTATTCAAGTTGAGTCATAATGTTGATATCAAGTATTGATTTAAATTCTCGACTCAACTCGTCAAGATATGATTTATTACTACTAATATTTATTTGATAATGCAATAAAGTAATGCAATTGATTTGATTGCATCTTTATAACTCATGAGAATACTGATTATCATTGATAGAGATTTTCTCACGAGTATTGATCAAAACTCACGAAGATATGGACTACTATTGATACATGTTTCTTCAGCTAAGTAATTACTACGTAGTCAAGCATAAACTTTAATCAATTGCATTATTCTGTTGCATTACTCTGTTGCATTATCAATAGTATCATGAATCATGCTTGAAAAATTTCTATTAGTAGTAGTCAGTATTCTCATGAATTCTGAAGATGCTGACTCTGCTTGAGAAACTTCTACTAGTAGTAATCAGTATTTCTTTTCATTGAATTCTGAATTTTCAATTGCTTGATGAGTTGAATCGAAAATTTGAATTCTGACTCGACTTGAGATCAATATCAAGTTGAATCACAAGATTGATATCAAGTATTTAAGTTGAATCATGACATTGATATCAAGTACTCAAGCGAGTCAGAAAGTAGATATGAAAACTTGATTCAATGATCAGTCTAATTTTGAAGTTATACAAATCTTCTCGCTTATTGATTATTTTTAACTATATCAAGATTACTTTCTGCATAGACTGATTGCGTCGAGTTGAGTCATCAAGATCGAGTCGAGTTCTCGACTCGTCAAGACTCGATTCGAGTCAGAATTTTGAAATCGAGTATTCAAGTTAAGTCACGATGTTGATATTAAGTATTTGAGTCGAGTCAGAGAATTGAAATCGAGTATCGACCCGAAATTCTCGACTCGACTCGTCAAGACATGAAGATAGATAGATAGATATTCTATTATGACTCTCTATTATGACTTTCTATTATGACTTTCTATCAAATAGCCTTCATGTTTCTCTATCATAGCTTTTCTTCATGACTCTTCTTCATGACTCTTCTTCATGACTTTTCTTTATGACTTTTCTTCATGACTTCTTCTTATGACTTTTCTTCATGAATTTTCTTCATGACTTCTCTTCACGACTCTCTATCAAACAGTCTTCATAGTTTCTCGTCATGACTTTCTATCATAGCTTTCTATCATAGTCTTCTATCAAAGCTCTCTATCAAACGATCTTCATGTTTCCCTTCATGTTTCTCTTCATGTTTTTCTTCATGTTTTTCTTTATGACTTTCTATCAAAAAGATAATGCAAAAAGGTAATGCAAAGGCGAAAAACCGGAAAAATTTCTATATTTAACTCTCTTGATGTCATTTTCAATTTCTTGACGAGTTGAATCAAGTATTGACTCGAAATCAATATCAGGTCGAGTCAGAATGTTGAAATCGAGTATTTGAGCTGAGTCAGAAGATTGATATCGAGTACTTAAGTCGAATCAAAAGATTGATATCGAACTTCAACTTGACGATCAGTCTATTTCTGCAAGTCTTTACTTCAAAATACTACATTTTCTGCTACTTTATTAAACTTCTTTGACAATTGTTGAAGAGATTCACTGTTGTTCTGTCATTATATACAATATTCAAGAAAATCTCTTTATGTATCACTCATTTTTCAAATATTAGTTTTGTTCAAAAGATGTTTCTGTTACAATTCTGATTTAGTTTAATTCTAACTAATATACAATCAACTTTAGCATGTTAATTGCATATTGATTAAAGTTTGCTCAGTCTTGATTAACTCAATCAAGTCTAATGAGCATTTAAGCTAAAAATAATGTCATCAAGTCTTTGCATCATCTGTGTAAAACATCAATTCTTTCAAGTTACATAACTTAAATCAGAAGTTGAATTCAGAAATTTTAACAGCAGAATCAGAATTCAAGCTCAGAAAGCTTAATAAAAATCAGAAATTTCAATAGAATCAAAATAGAAGAACATGAACGCGTTGCTTTTGATTAACTTTTTACTGAACTCGTCATCAAAATTGAAATCAGAAATTTCAGCAGAACTTGAACTCAGAAAGTTCAATTGAAATCAGAAATTTTAACAGTAACATCAGATTCTCTTGATCAGCAATTTTCTACTTACACAATGATTAGAAGCTCAGAGTCAGCAAGCACTAAATCAGCGAGCATTGCTTGTTATAAACTTTGAAATGCTAAAAGAGAATCACTTCTATCACAGAATTGAACAGCATCAGAAGAAGACACGAATACGTTGTTGAATACAAAACAAGAAAAGAACATAAATACATTGCTTTTTAATCATGAAATGATCAAGATCAGCATCAACACTCATCAATAGTTTGTAAAGAGTGACAGAGACAGATTTTAGCGCTTTTAGCGATCAATATTTCAAATATTCGTTTAATCTCATGTCTCAGATTTGCCTTACTTTTAACTGAAACATATTCATAAAAGCGCTAAAATTTCTAGAATTTCTAGAAGCGCAGTATGCATCTTTACTATTTGATTCAACAAACTCGATTCTGACTCTTGTAGCATTGATAGTTGCAACGTTGAATAATTAATAACTAATTTGACTATTTAAATAATAGCTATTTACACAGTTTAATATATGCGCTGAAAAAGTTAATGAGAAAGTTAATGAGAAAGTTAATGAGTAAACTAATGAGGTAGAGAGTCATGTAGAATGTTCGATAGAAAGTCATGTAGAATGTTTAATAGAGAGTCATGTAGAATGTTCGATAGAGTTATATTTGATGCTTGATAGAGAACAAATTTGATTCTTGATTGCAAGTAGAATGATGAGTAAAGTGATGAGTAGAATAATCAGTAGAGTGATCAGTAAAGTGATCAGTAGAGTGATCAGTAGATAGATCAGCAGAGTGATCAGTAGATAGATCAGTAGAAAGATCAGTAGATAGCTTAGTAGAAAGATCAGTAGAAAGATTGATAAAGAGATCAGTAGAAAGATTGATAGAGAGATCAGTAGAAAGCTCGATCGAAAGATCAATAGAAAGCTCGATCGAAAGATCAGTAAATAGCTCAGTAGAAAGATCAGTAAAAAGATTGATAGAGAGATCAGTAGAAAGCTCGATCGAAAGATCAATAGAAAGCTCAATCAATAACTCAGTAGATAGCTCAGTAGATGACTCGATAAATAGCTCAGTAAATAGCTCAGTAGAAAGATTGATAGAAAGATCGATCGAAAGCTCAGTAGATAGCTCAGTAGAAAGCTCGATAGATAGCTCAGTAGATAGCTCAGTAGAAAGCTCAGTTGATAACTCAGTAAATAGCTCAGTGAAAAGCTCAGTAGAAAGCATTGTTTGAAGCACTGTTTAACTCATGTTATGCGCTCAATCGACGCGTTTTATAGAGCGTTTGATAAAGCGTTTGATAGAAAAATTGATAGAGCGAGTAGATGAAGTGAGTAGATGAGCGAGTAAATGAGCGAGTAGATGAGCGAGTAAATGAGTGAGTAAATGAGCGAGTAAATGAGCGAGTAGATGAGCGAGTAGATGAGCGAGTAGATGAGCGAGTAGATGAGCGAGTGTTACGAGCGTACCAAGGCTGTACAAGGCTGAAGCCCTAATCAATTCGCAGTGAACGCTAGCGAGTTCCCTGCGTAATGATTAGGGCTAACCAGCGAGCTAGCCAGGTTTGGCCCAGATATGG
>JAABUO010000687.1_pt1 | contig 56672 bp, 44 predicted proteins | sample 5559291 | NCBI WGS metagenome assembly JAABUO01 (sample SAMN10711878, study PRJNA513372) | rock metagenome | isolation source: Antarctica rocks | place: Antarctica: Victoria Land, Finger Mt sud | reverse complement strand
GCTCCAACGTCACACAACTGAACATCTCATTCTGAAACCGCTCATCTCCACGCATACTCCCTGAGACGAACTCAGCACCGCCTACGCCTGTGGATCAGTACCTATTTCAACAAGCTCCTAGGCTTGTCTGGACGACCTCTTACCCTGCCCCGAAGCCTTTCAGGCTTGCCACGGCCCACTCTGCTTCAGGGCCGCCTATGCCTGTACGGAGGCTTGAGGTTGACCCACAGCTGCTCAAGCCACCCCAACTCTCATTAGGTAGGTTTTGTTTTTGTTCTTGCTTTGGTAGGGGGAGGTTTGGAGGGGCGCAGCGCCCTCCAAATCTATGTGAGCGGAAGCAAACTAGTTCGCCTCGAAGAGGCGCTCTTTCACGAAGCTTGGTCGCTTTCCACATCGTCCACAGGCACTACTCCTGTTTTCTCTTGTCTCTTATGTATCTCTTGTTTTCTCTTGCTTCCTATTAAGGCGTACGCGGAACCCCTTGTGGAAATACGCGGAACCCCATTCGTTTGTACGCGGAACCCCATTCTGCTGTACATGGAACCCCCTCAATGCGTACGCGGAACCCCATCGGCCCGAGCCTCAATTTTCTTACTTCTAGGTGGATAACTGTGTACGCGGAACCCCATTCCTGGGCGGAGATGGACGGACCGTGAATGTACGCGGAACCCCATCATGATCTAAGGCTACCCTCTCGCGTACGCGGAACCCCATTTGTACGCGGAACCCCATGTAGCGCAGTGCTCAGTTCCGTCTGACCCTGTTTCGATCTACGTCGTCTGGCAGCATCCCTTGAGCGGCACGATTGACCCATACGCCTTCCGACACGGTGTCGATCCTAACGCTGGGCCTAGTATCCGCAGCTCGGTGATGGCCTGTTCAGCGTGCGGGGAGGGGGGGGCGGAAGCCTGAGCTGGAAGGCCAGCGAGCGAGCCGCCGCCGAAGATCCTGGAGCACCCGGGAGCATGCTTTCGGGCCGGCTCGCAAGGCCGCCGGCGGTTGGAGATCAGAGCTCCTCTCGGCGATACTGAAGATTATGTCGAAACGCGTCTTTCAGACCGAAGTCAGCCAGCTGCTGCAGCTCATCGTTCACTCCCTCTACTCGCACCCGGAGATCTTTTTGCGCGAGCTTATCTCGAACTCGTCGGATGCGCTCGACAAGCTCCGCCACCTGACGCTCACGGACGACGCGTACAAGGCGCTTCCGTTTGAGCCTCGCATCGATCTGGAGCTTGACGAGGAGGGCAAGACCCTCACCATCGCCGATAACGGCATCGGCATGAATGAGGAGGATCTGGTCTCGCACCTGGGCACGATTGCGCGCTCCGGCACCAAGAACTTTCTGTCGCAGCTTTCCGGGGACGCGAAGCGCGACTCGAATCTGATCGGGCAGTTCGGCGTGGGGTTCTACAGTGTGTTCATGGTGGCCGACAGTGTTGAGGTGGTCTCGCGAAAGGCGGGGGAGGAGGAGGCGTGGCGTTGGACGAGTGACGGCAAGACCGGCTTCGACCTTGAGCGGGCCGAGCGCGCCGGCTTTGGGACGACCGTACTGATCCACCTCAACGAGGAAGGCAAGCAATACGCTAACAGCTGGCGGCTGCAGCAGATCGTGACGAAATACTCCAACCACATCACTTTTCCCATCTTTCTGACGCACGACAAGAGCGAGTGGAACGAGGGCGAGAAGAAGTCGATCAAGACGCGCGTGACCGAGCAGGTGAATGCGGCGAGCGCTCTTTGGCGGCGACCGAAGAACGAGCTGACGGAGGAGGACTACAAGGAGCTGTATAAGTCAGTCGCGGGCGACTGGGAGGATCCTCTGTTCTGGTTTCACACCAAGGCCGAAGGCAGCCTGGAGTACATCACGCTCTTCTACGTTCCGGCCAAGGCGCCGCTAGATCTTTACCAGGCTGAGTCCAAGGTCGGGGTGAAATTGTATGTGAAGCGCGTCCTGATCATGGACGACGCGAAGGAGCTGTTGCCGCATTATCTTCGGTTCATTCGCGGCATCGTCGACAGCGAAGATCTTCCTCTGAATGTGAGCCGCGAGATCCTGCAGCAGAATCGTGTGATCACCAGCATCCGAAGCGCGAGCGTGAAGAAGATCCTGTCCGAGCTGAAGGTCGTCGCGACCAACCAGCCCGAGCTGTACCTGCGCTTTACCGCGGAGTACAACCGCGCCCTGAAGGAGGGTGTGCACGGCGACCTGGCGAATCGCGAGACACTGCTCGACCTGGTGCGGTTCAAGTCCACCAAGGTGGAAGGCGTTACCAGCCTCGCGGAAGTGAAGTCGCGCATGCCGGAGGGGCAGAAGAGTATGTACTACATCACGGGCGGCGCGGCCTCACAGCTCCGCACGTCGCCGCTGCTCGAGATCTACCGGAAGAAGGATCTGGAGGTTCTTCTGCTCGACGACGACATCGACGAGATCGTGTTTTCGGGCGTGGAGAAGTATTGTGACATCGACCTTAAAGCGGTCAACAAGGCGGCGACAGGCGAAGACCTGAAAGACGAGGCAGAGCCCGAGAAGGCCGAGTCCCTGAAGCCTCTGCTGGAGAAGCTGAGGGCCACGTTGGGAGACCGGGTGAAGGATGTACGCGCCTCCGTGCGCCTGGCGGATAGCCCCTCCTGCATCGTCTCGGACGAGGACGAGCCCTCGGTGAAGATGCAGCAGATGCTGCGCTCCATGGGGCAGACCGACATCCCTGCAACCAAGCCGACGCTTGAGATCAATCCGGATCACGAGATCGTCAAGAAGCTGCTGGAGCGGCCGGACGATGCCCGCGCGCAGGACGCGGCATGGCTGCTGTTCGATCAGGCCCTGTTGATGGAGGGCGTCCCGCTCCCTGACCCGGCGAGCTTTGTGCAGCGCCTCAACCGGATTCTGACTGTGTCGATCTGAGATCTGAAACGCGTGGGACTTTGGTGGTCCAACCCTGAGGCTGGCGTTGCGCTCGTTGGTGCTGTAGACCGGCTTTCAGGGAGGCTGCGGAAACGCAGCGAGACGGCGGTAGTATTCGGGAGAGATCGAAACGGGAGAGCGGATGGCGGTGGGCAAGAGCGGATGGCCGCGGGTCGTGTGGCTCCCCCGGGTGGGCGCTCTGGTCATCGCTGCGTTTCTCCTTGGCACGTTGGCCAGAGCGGAGTCGGGAGCGGATCAGAGGTCTGGGAACCCGGGCCCGGGCGTCTCGCGCGAGCTGGCGATCTCTCGCGCCGCGATTGTTTCGGGTCTGCGCTACCATCTCGATCTCTCCCTGCGAGCGCACGTGGATGCGATGTCCGGGCATGAGCTGCTGGAATTCGATCTGCCCGAGACCCCGCTCGGCCGCGACCTCCTGCTCGACTTTCGCCAGGGTTCGATCCAGAGCGCGACGTTGAACGGTGCAGCGATCGGCACCACTCTGGCCGATGGCCATCTGGCCTTTCCTGCCACGATGCTGCGGCCGGGCAGGAACACCGTCGAGATGACCTTTTCGGCACGGATCGCGGCAGCTGGCGCGGCGATCACGCGCTACGACGATAAAGAGGACGGCAGCGAATACCTTTACTCGCTGTTTGTGCCCATGGATGCGAGCATGGCGTTTCCGTGCTTTGACCAGCCGGATCTGAAGGCCCGGTTCAAGCTCAGCATCAGCGCGCCCTCGGGCTGGACGGCCATCGGCAACAGCGCACCGGAGAGCGTGACCCCGAAGGGCGAGCTTTCGCTGACCCGCTTCCTCGAGACGAAACCGATCTCGACCTACCTCTTTGCCTTTACTGCCGGACCGTGGACGAAGGTTCATCCCAGCCCGGGCCAGCCGGATGTGTACGTGCGCCGCTCGCAGCGGAAGCGTGCCGAGCCCGAGGCGCCGCAGCTGCAAGCGATCACCGCCCGTGGCATGGCGTGGCTGGCGGACTACTTCCAGCAGCCGTTTCCCTTCCCCAAGTACGACCTGGTGCTGATCCCCGGCTTTCCGTTTGGCGGCATGGAGCACGCGGGAGCCACCTTCCTGAGCGAGGATGCCATTCTGTTTCGAAGCGCGCCCACGACCTCGGACCGCTTTCGTCGCGACATCCTTACGCTCCATGAGTTGACGCACCAGTGGTTCGGCGACCTCGTCACCATGCGCTGGTTCGACGACCTGTGGCTGAAGGAGGGTTTCGCGCAGTACATGGCCTACCGCTGCCTCGATACGCTCGATCCCACCTCACAGGCGTGGAAGCACTTCTTCGAGGATATCAAGCCGCTGGCGTATGGCATCGACGAGACCGAGGGCACAACGCCCATCTTCCAGGACATCCCCAACCTCAAAGATGCGAAGAGCGCGTATGGCGCGATCGTCTACCAGAAGGCGCCCGCGATCCTGAAGCAGCTTGAGTTTCGCCTGGGACCTGACAGCTTCCGCGGCGGCCTGCGGCTCTACCTGGCCCAGCACGCGTATGCCAACGCGCGGTGGAGCGACCTGATCGACGCCTTCCATACGGCGAGCGGGCAGGATGTGCGCACCTGGGCCGACGCCTGGGTGCCGCGCCGCGGGATGCCCGAGATCACCGCGACCTGGAGCTGCGATGCGGAGGGGTCGAGGATCGCGGAGTTTAAGCTTCGACAGAGGGATGTACTGCCCGACGGCCTGCTTTGGCCGATCTCGAACGAGGTGCTGCTCGAGCCCTCCGGGGAGCGCCTGCGCGTGAACTGGAGCACGGCGGAGATCGCGGTTCCGGAGGCCGTCGGCAAGGCTTGTCCGCGATACGTCTTCGGGAACGCGAGCGACTTTGCGTATGGCCGCTTTCTGCTGGATGCGGCGAGCGAGAGGGCTGTTCGGCAGGTGCTGGCTCCCGCGCCTGTGGGCTCGCCCATCACTCAGGGCAGCAGCTCCGTTCCCGATCCGCTGCTGCGATCCATGCTTTGGGGAGCGCTCTGGGACAACGTGCACGTCGCGGCCTCACCACCTCGCGGCTACGTCGAGCTGGTTCTGCGCACTCTCCCACTCGAGAACGATGAGACGCTGGCTCGCATTCAGGGAGGCCATGCGACCACGGCGCTGGAGCGCTACATGACGGACGTTGGCCGCGCCGCTCCGGTGCAGCGGATGGAGACGATTGCGACCGATCGCATGCTCCATGCGCCGGCTGTCGGGCTGCGCATCGTCAGCTTCCGCACGCTCACGGGCGTTGCCGAAAGCTCTGCGGGACGCGACACCCTGAAGCGGCTGCTCACGGGCGAGGTCACCGTTCCCGAGGTCACGCTACGCCAGCTCGACCGCTGGAATCTCGTGGGCAGGCTCGTCGCTCTCGGCGATCCGGAGGCAGCGGAGATCTTCGCTGCCGAAACGCGGAGAGACCACACCGGCGACGCCGAAAAGTTCGCCTTCGCCGCGCTTGCCGGCGCGCCCGATCCGGGGACCAAGCAGAGGTACTTCGCTCAATATCTTCTGCCGCCCACCGACCGGACAGCGAAGCCCGAGGACTGGCTGACGCAGAGCCTCCATCCGTTCAACGGATGGAACCAGGCAGCGTTGACGGCGCCGTATCTGCGCCGGTCGCTCGACCAGCTTGCCGAGATTAAGCGCGACCGCAAGATCTTCTACCTTGGCGCGTGGCTGGGAGCGTTTGTCGGCGGCCAGATTAGCCCCGAGTCGGCGACGGTGGTGAGGCAATGGCTGGCGCAAGGGGGCATCGACCCTGACCTGCGGCGCAAGGTGCTCGAGAACGCCGATGAACTTGAGCGCACGGTTCGCATCCGGCAGAGATTTCCCGACTGATGGCCAACTCCGAGCAAAGGCCTGTGCGCCTGGGCGTCGACACCGGCGGCACCTTTACCGATCTGCTCTGCCTGGACGAGGTCGACGGGCAGCCGCGCCTGCGCGTCTTCAAGCTGCGCTCCACACCCGCGGATCCCTCGTTGGCCATCCTGGCCGGGATCCGCGAACTGCTGGGCGAACCGCTGACGCCTGTTGGAGGCGGAGAGGTTGGGCTCGAGGTGACGCACGGCTCCACGGTGGCGACCAACGCCGTGCTGGAACGCAAGGGCGCGCGCGTCGCTCTTCTGGCCACGGCGGGCTTTGCGGATGTGCTGCGCCTTGGGCGGCAGACGCGGCCAGAGCTTTACAACTTCATGGTTCGCCGGCCCGAACCTCTGGTCTCGCCCGAGCTGACCTTCGAGCTGCAGGAACGGCTGGCCGCGGACGGAACCGTCCTCAAGCCAATCGACGAGGCCGAGCTCGACGGCCTGATCCCTACATTGCGTGAGCGCGGCGCGGAGTCGGTTGCCGTGTGCTTCCTGCACTCCTATGCGAATCCGGAGCACGAGCAGAGGGCGGCGGCGGCTCTGCGGGCGGCCGGCTTTCGCGTGTCCGCGTCGCACGAGGTTCTGCCCGAGTTTCGCGAGTACGAACGCTGGGCGACCACGGCGATCAACGCCTATGTTGCGCCGTTGATGAGCCGGTACCTCGACCGGTTGCAGAAGGGCCTGGGCCGATCCACGCTGCGCATCATGCAATCGAACGGCGGCTCGATTTCGGCAGAGCGCGCAGGCACCGAGGCCGTCCAGACGATTCTCTCCGGGCCGGCCGCCGGCGTTGTGGGCGCACAGGCGATCGGGGCGGCCTCGGGCTTTACGCGGCTGATCACCTTCGACATGGGGGGCACCTCGACCGATGTCAGCCTGCTCGATGGCGCAATCAGCACCACCAACGAGTCACTGGTGGGCGACCTGCCCGTGCGCTTGCCGGTGCTCGACATCCACACCGTGGGTGCGGGCGGCGGATCGGTGGCGTGGATCGACGCGGGCGGCGGTCTCCGCGTGGGTCCACGCTCGGCCGGCGCGGAGCCTGGACCCGTGTGCTTCGGCAAGGGTGAACAACTCACCGTCACCGACGCGAACCTGCTCCTGGGCCGGCTGGATCCGGAGTACTTTCTGGGCGGGCGGCTGCGCCTCGACGTCCCCCGCACGGAGCGCGTGGCCGCGGACCTGGCTGCGCGCCTGCACCTCAGCTCGCAGGCGCTCGCCGAGGGTATGGTACGCATCGCCAATGCCAACATGGAGCGCGCGGTGCGCGTGGTGAGCGTCGAGCGCGGCTTCGATCCACGCGAGTTTGCGTTGCTGGCCTTTGGCGGCGCGGGCGGCCTCCATGCGTGCGACCTGGCCGCCTCGCTTGAGATCACCACGGTGCTCATTCCCGAGCACTCCGGCGTGCTGTCCGCGCTGGGCATGCTGCTGGCCGACGTCGCCAAGGATTACTCCGTGTCCGTGCTGCGGCGCTCTGCCGACCTCCCACCGGGCGAGCTGCAGACGAGGCTGCTACCCCTGCGCCGGCGCGCCTTCGCCGAACTTGCCCGCGAGGGCTTTCTTCCGGAGCAGATGACGCTCGCCGCGTCGCTGGCCATGCGGTACAGGGGCCAGGCATTTGAGATCGACGTTCCTCTCCCGGATCTGCCCGGCGCCGAGTCGGGCGTGCTCGGCCTGGAGGGCAGCTCCGCAGGCGAGGCCGCGGCGGCCTCTGGCCCGACCTTTGATCTCGCGCGGGTCGTGGCGGACTTTCATGAGCGGCATACGCGGCTGTACGGTTATGGGAGCCCGGCACGCGTGACGGAGGCCGTGCAGCTTCGGTTGCGGGCAACGGGACGCACGGAGAAGCCGGACTTTCACGCCAGGCCGTCTTCGACGCCGGTCTCGCCCGAGCCGGCCAAGGTGAGCAGGACGGTCTTCAACAGGGAGAGCCTCCAGACGCCGGTCTACCATCGCAATCAACTGGCTCCGGGCATGGGCGGCAGCGGACCCGCGATGATCCTTGCCGGTGAATCCACCAACGTCATCTCACCCGGCTGGACGTGGCACATCGACGGCTCAGGCACACTGGTAGCGGAGACCGTGGCCGGGAAGGGAGGTTCGCTTGGGAGGTGAGATGACGCACGACCCCATCGAGTTCGAGATCTTCAAGAACCTCTTCGTCGCCGTCGCCGAGGAGATGGGCGTCACGCTGTGCCGCACCGGATTTTCGCCCAACATCAAGGAGCGCCTGGACTACTCCTGCGCCCTGTATGACCGGCACGGCCGCACGGTCGCGCAGGGCGATCACCTGCCGGTGCACCTCGGCGCCATGCCGCTCTCGGTGCGCGCGGCGATCGACCACGTCACGATGCAGACCGGCGATATGGTGATTCTCAACGACCCGTTCCGCGGCGGCACGCACCTGCCCGACATCACCCTAGTCGCTCCGGTCTTTCTGCCCGATGCTTCCCCGGCCGATCCGCCTGCGTTCTTTGTCGCGAACCGGGCGCACCACTCCGACGTGGGCGGCATGAGCCCCGGATCCATGCCGCTGGCTCGCGAAATCTTCCAGGAGGGCCTGATCCTGCCGCCAGTCAAGCTCGTCAAACGCGGCGAGATGGACCGCGAGATCCTGGCCATTATCCTCGCGAACGTGCGCACCCCGGATGAGCGCGAGGGCGACCTGGCGGCGCAGATCGCCGCGAACCGCGTGGGCGCGGCGCGCCTCCAGCGCATGGTCGAGCGCTATGGCCTCCTCGCCGTGGAACGCTACGCCACCGCCACCCAGGACTACGCCGAACGCGTTCTGCGCGCGACCATCGCGGCCATCCCTGACGGCCGTTACGAGTTCGCCGATGCGCTCGACAACGACGGCTTTTCCGATACCCCCGTGCACATCCGCTGCGCCATCACCATCGCCGGCGATGGCGCAACGGTTGACTTTTCGGGCTCCGACCCGCAGACCACCGGCGGCGTCAACGCGAACCTCGCTATCACGCTGTCCGCGACGCTCTACTGCTTTCGCTGCCTCCTCACCGAGGATGTGCTGTACAATGACGGCATCGGCCGGCCGGTGCGCGTCATTGCGCCCGAGGGCTCGGTGGTCAACGCGCGGCATCCATCCGCGGTGGCGGGCGGCAATGTGGAGTGTTCGCAGCGCATCACGGACGTCGTGCTCGGCGCGCTCGCGAAGGCGCTTCCCGAACTCATTCCCGCCGCGAGCCAGGGCACGATGAACAATGTGACCTTTGGCGGAGTTGATCTCCGCGGGCAGGCCTTTGCCTACTACGAGACGATCGGCGGCGGGATGGGCGGACGGAATGGACTGCCGGGTTTGAGCGGCGTCCATACCCACATGTCCAATACGCGCAATACCCCGATCGAGGCGCTCGAGCAGGCGCTGCCCATGCGCATTACCGCCTATGCCTTGCGCCGCGACAGCGCCGGTGGCGGTCTGTTCCCCGGCGGCGAGGGCCTCCTTCGCGAGTACGAGGTGCTGGTGCCCACGGCTGCGACGGTGTTGACGGATCGCCGCGAGATCTGCCCGTACGGGGCGGAGGGCGGGGGTCCGGGCGGCGCCGGCCGCAACACGGTGATACGCGCTGACGGCACGGCCGAACGCCTCCCCTCCAAGGTGCGGCTGGAACTCGCTCCGGGTGACCGGCTGCGCATCGAGACGCCGGGCGGCGGAGGATTCGGTCGAGTTCGACCGATTGCGACCGTCGATCCGGAAGAGTCAAAGATCGGATCGCCTGAGTGAGCAGCGCCGCCGCGCTTCCCCCCATCTCGCGGCTGCCGTTTGCGTGGCTGCGGGAGGCGCCCCCACCCGCCCGCCGCGCCCTGCTCGCCGCCTCGCTGGGATGGATGCTCGATAGCTTCGACATCCTGCTCTACGCCCTGGTTCTTCCCGCGGTGATGGAGAGCCTTCATCTGTCGAAGGCCAGAGCAGGCCTGCTTGGATCGATCACCCTGGTCGCCGCGGCGGTTGGCGGCGTGCTGTTCGGGATCGCGGCGGACCGCTGGGGCCGCACCCGCGCCCTGATGGCCTCCGTTCTGCTCTATGCCGTCTTCACCGCGGCTTGCGGCCTGGCCTGGAGCTTCCTCTCGCTCGCCTGCTTCCGGGTCCTGCTGGGCTTCGGCATGGGCGGCGAGTGGGCGACTGGCGCCTCGCTGGTCGCGGAAACATGGACCGGCGCACACCGGGATAAAGCGCTCGCGCTGATGCAGAGCTCGTTTGCGGTCGGATACGGTCTTGCCGCCGTGGTGGTGTTCGCCCTGCTGCCGCGCGTGGGCTGGCGCGGTGTGTTTTTTGTGGGTCTGCTGCCGGCGCTCCTCACCCTCTGGATTCGCCGTCACGTCCCGGAGCCGGAGATCTGGAAGACCGGTCGCGCCGAACAGGAAGCCTCGTCACAAGGCTCTCGAACGACCGGGCTCAGGGCGCTGTTTCGCCCACCGTTGCTGTCGCGCACGGTCGCACTGACGCTGATGAACGCGTGCTGCATGTTTGCGTGGTGGGGCTTCAACCTGTGGGTTCCGTCCTACCTGTCGCTGCCGACTGCGCATGGAGGCATCGGTCTTACGCCACGCTCCATGACACTCGTGATCGTGTCCATGCAGGTCGGCATGTGGTTTGGCTACGTCAGCTTCGGATACCTGGCGACGGCGTTTGGCCGCAGGCGCGTTTACGTCAGCTTCCTCCTAGCGGCGGCGGCCTTGCTTTGGGCCTTTGCGCGCATCCGTTCGCCGTGGCTGCTGGCGCTTCTGGGGCCGTGCCTGGCCTTTGCGGCAACGGGCTACTTCAGCGGATTCGCGGCGGTGACGGCCGAGACGTACCCGACCAACATCCGCTCCACCGGCCAGGGCTTCACCTACAACCTGGGCCGGTTAGCAAGTGCCGCCGCACCCTATGCCGTGGGCGCGCTGGCCCAGAGCCGGGGCTTCCCTGCCGCGTTCCACCTGGATTCGGTGGCCTTCCTGCTGGCGGCGGCGATATGGTTGTTCCTGCCCTGAAAACGGCAGAGACGAGATCATCCGATCGGCGAACACATTCGCCCAGCACGCCTTGGGCATCCGGCCGGCCGCTCAGACTTGCTCCTTCGGACCTCTGGCACCTACCGGACGTTGCCGTTGGCCCTCAGTGAGACAGACGGGAAAGATGGTCTGCCGGCTTTCTTCCGTATCGCAGGGTCAGCCCGGCCGGGGATGTCTCGACACCGCTGATGTAACCCTTCAGGTGGGCGATCCGCTCCGGTGAGAACGAAAGCGTATTCTCCTTTATCGAGACGCCGTTCATCCCTTTGAAGCTCATCAGAGCGCTCAGGTGTTCGCCGACCAGCCCCAGCAGACCTTTAATCGGAAGGCCGTCGGTCTTGATCTCTTTCGCGTCCACCAGGAGAGAGACTCCGTCGGTCGTTACCGGTCCCGCAATCTGGAAGCTGGTTGGGATGACCTGGCTCAGCTTTCCCGTGAGGGTCACTTTGTCCGCGCTGTTCTGAATCTTCAGGTCCTTGATCTTGCTGTCAGTGGCGCCGAGCTTCTCGGCAAAGACCTGGGTCAGGCTGTCGTTGCTGACAAAGATCTCCGCGTGCGAGACCACGGTGACCTTCTGAAAACACAAGGGAGCTTCCTTGCCCATCGGCACCAGGGTCGCGACGAAATGATGCAGAACAAAGGTCACCCCCGGCTGGGAGCTGAACGAGCCGCTCTCAACAGAGATGTGCGAGGGATGGAGAGGGCATGGGGCCGGTTGCGCCTGGAGGGAGCATCCCCAGACGGACACAACGACGAACCCGGCGACTCGTGCGAAAACATTCACGGTAAAACCCTCATCGGCATGGCTTGCGCGGTTGCGCCTAGACAAGCGCGTTGCGCCGAATGACTTCCTTGTAAAAATGGCTGCTGAGCTTGGGCGTCCGCTTCTGCGTCTTGAAGTCGACGTAGGTGATGCCGAAGCGCTTCTCGTAGCCATCCGCCCACTCATAGTTGTCGAGGAGGCTCCAGCAGAAGTAGCCGCGCACCGGCACGCCCTCGCTGACGCCGCGCTGCAGCTCGGTGAGGTAGCTGCGCAGGTACATCACGCGGTCGGTGTCGTAGATCTCGCCATCGGCTGCCGGAATGTCGTTGGAGGAGCAGCCGTTCTCCGTGATGTAGATTTCGCCGAGATGAAAGGCCTCTTCGGCGAGCTTCGGGGCCCAGTAGAGCGCGGAGGGCCCGATGGTGAGCCAGGAGCTGAACATGTGCGGGTAGGACGATGGCGGGCGCACGACCGTGTAGCCCTGCGGAGAGCTATCCGCGCGCACAAAGGTGGGCGTGTAGATGTTGAGCCCCTGGAAATCGAGCTTGCTGCCGATTGCCGTCATATCCTCGGCCGTGAACTTCGGCGCGTCCGCTCCAAGCTTCTGGAGGTACAGGTCCGTGTACTTGCCAGTGCGCATGACGGTGAGGTAGCCGGCGTTCTCTTCGACCATCGCCTCACGCGCCGCGGCGACGTGCTCCGGCGCGTCGAAGACGGGGGTGACGGCGCTCAGGTTTTCGGCTGAGCCGACCTTGGTGCCGGCCTTGGCCTTGGCGCGAATCGCCTGCACCGCGAGGCCGTGTCCAAGGACGGCGTAGTGCCGTGCCTGCGCGAGCTTGGCCGGGGTGAGCTTTACACCCGGCGCATGGGTTCCATTACCGTAACCGAGTTCGATGAACGTGCTGATCTCGTTCATGGTCATGAAGTGCTTGACGCGATCCGAGAGCTGCCCAGCCGTGTAGCCTGCGTAGTCCGCAAAGGCCTGCGCGGTCTCGCGGCTCTGCCATCCGCCCTTGTCTTCCAGCGGCTGCGGCAGGTCCCAGTGGTAGAGCGTGCAGTAGGGCTCCACACCGGCTGCCAGCAGGGCATCGACAAATCGCTTGTAGTAATCGACGCCCTTGCTGTTCGGGGCGCCGACGCCCTGCGGAAAGATGCGCGGCCACGCCACCGAGAAACGGCAGGTCTTGAGACCGAGATCCTTCATGAGCGCGATGTCTTCGTTGAAGCGGTGGTAGGTGTCGTCGGCCACATCGCCGGTGTCGCCATTGTGCGTCTTTCCGGCGGTGTGCGAGAAGGTATCCCAGATGGAGACGCCGCGGCCGTCTTCCTTCGCCGCGCCTTCCACCTGGTAGGAGGCTGTCGCGGAGCCCCAGAGGAAGCCCTGCGGAAATGATCGGCTGCCGGCCTCGGAGGCGGGTGCTGCCTCCGCAGACGGGAGGGCGACGGCGTTGCGCGGGAGTGAGGCAAGCCCGGCAGTGGACGCGGCAAGACGGGCAAAGGTACGGCGAGAGATGGACACGGAGGAGCTCCTTGGTGACTGAACAGGAGGCGAGGTCGGCGGCTCTCCCGGATCACTCGGAAGTATAGCGGCCCGGGTGGAGCTTCGTCTCGATCCAGCTATCTGTTCGGTGGCGCCGGTAGCCGATTCCGATCGCCGGAAGGATCGGGGTTCGTGCCGGCACTCGGCTTTGGAGCTCGGGTGCGGGCGCCGTTCACGATCAGGCGAGCCTCGGTTCGCTGCGACTCTCCGGACGAGGTGCGGGCGACCAGCCGGTAGGTGACGGAGCTGGTGGGGAAGACAAAGCGGAAGCCCGAGCTGGCGACCGGAACGCCATCGAGCTCGACCTGGGAGTACCCTTTGGTCGACCAGCTGACGGCGGCTCTCTGGCCCCGCTGCACTGGGTTCGGGCTGATGGAGAGCGTGGGCGGATCGGGCTTGCTCGGCGTGGACGCCAGCCTGCCCCAAACGACGGCGCCGACGATGGCGAGAAGAAACGCCACCAAAATCCTGCGAGCCCGTCCGAGGATAGAGAGGCGGGGGCGGGTCCGCGGCTTGCTGATCGGAGCCGAGGGAGGCCCCTGCGCCTGGGCGGGCGAAGAAGTGGGCCGGGGCGGAGGTGGCGGGTGGACGGGCTGGAAGGTCTGCTGAAACGGCTGCGGAGCACGGGGAGGCTGCTGCGGAGAGCTCTGCCGCGGAGGCTCCACCGAGGGCGCGGACGCTGCCGGTCTCGCGGCCGCACCGGACGCTGCGGGGGGCCGCCCCTCGAGAGCGGCCAGGATGGGCAGGAGACGCTCCGAACCGGAGATCGCAAACGCCGCCTCGAACTGGGGCCGGCTCCGGTTCGCTTCGGCCCCGAGCAGCTGATGCAAGAAGCCCAGCACATGACGTGCGGACGGGGCCTGCCCGAAGCGCGGCCGAAGCAGGTAGTCGAGGGTTGCGCCGAGCACCGGATCCTGGATGCCTGCGAGCGCAGCCTGCGGATGAGCCGGGTTGTACGTCCCCGCGACCAGCGTCAGGACGACCTCACCCGCGGCACGAAGGTCAAGCTCGACGAAGTGCTCCGGCGGCAGCTGCGTTTCGCGGAGCAGATGCTCGAGGTAGAAAGACTGCGCGAGCTCGACGGGATCGCCCGCGGCGGCTCCCTGCACCAGGATGTTGGTGAGATTGAGCCGGCCATGGAACAGCATGCCGCCCGCGCCAGCCTCGGCGTGAAGCGCCTGGAGGGCAACGAGGATCGCTTCGAGCCAACGTCGCGCATCGGGAGCGCCCACGCGGCCGGGGTGGAGGACGGCGCCCAGGGGCGTGCCCGGCAGCGGCTCGGCGACGGTGTAGCAGCGACCGCTGTTCGTATACGCGAACAGAAGCCGCATGGAGGCAATCGGGACGTTGCGGAGGGACTTGGCGGCCGCGATGAACCGCCGGCGTTGCAGGGCCCCGTCCGCGACAGCTTCGGGCAGGTACTCGCGGATGGTGTAGCTTCTGCCGGAGCGGACGTCCCGCGCCAGCACCAGCGTGCTTCGCTCCGTCCCTTGCGGCACGGCTCCTTCGACGATGTGCCAGCTCGGGTACGGGAGGTCGCCGTCCGCTCCGAGCGCCGGCCGCGTCACACCGCACCGTGCGCAGGTGAGCGCGCCGGGAGGAAACACGTGTTGATCAGCAGGGCAAGCCATACCTTCTCAGACCCGCCCTCAGCGGGAGATGCTCAGCGTCTCGACAAGGACCCCATCCGCCGCCGCGCGCAGCCGCCTTCCGGTCACTCCCGCGGCGCCGCTTCTAGAGTAAACGGAGCGTTCGGGATCTGCTTCCGCCATGCGCTACCTCCACGACGATCTCAGCCGACGGTGTGCTGCCGGAGCTGAAGGTATCCACATCGACCAGGAAGCTGTGCTGCCCGCCGGGAGGAACGCGAACCGGAAGCTCGGCCGCGGAAAGGTGGGAAATCCACTCCGCCGAGCCGGCGATGCGCTCGACCTCGATCGCAAGCGCTTGGGAGCCATTGCGGACGACGACCTCGATCGGCGGTGGGTACTCCGACCGCGGGAGCTCGGGACGATCGAGATGAACCTCAAAGCGGATCCAGTTGGCTCCGCACCACGAGCAGAAGTTGTCGCGGTCGGTGAGCTCCCAGATCTCGCACTGGTTGCAGAGCAACGCTGTTTCTCCTTAGGTATGGTTTACGGGTTTGCGCCAAAGCTCCAGGCCTTCGACGGCGGCCTGATCGACGGAAGGCCACTCGAGTCCGAAGCCCTGGCCGCGGATCCAGGCGATCTGTCCGGATGACGGCATCTGGTCGATGTTGACCGCGCCCCGGGGATCGCCGGTCTGCCGCTGGATGCGTCCGTAGACCTCGCCGAGCTTTCTGCGCAGAAGCTGGAAGTCGGGTGTGCCCTCCTCGATGTCCGGGTGGAGCAGCTGGACTTCGAGAGCCCAGAAGTACGCCTTGAGCTGCTGTGAGGTCAGCGCGGCCTCGCGCGTCTGGACCTCCTGGCTGAGGGTGCGCCGCAGAAAGGTATCCGCCATCAGCCTGCCGATGACGTTGCGCTTCTTTCCGAGGGAGTTGGTGGTGGTGAAGGGGGGAGCATCCTTGTAGAAGAACTCCGGCAGTCCCGTTGCCTCGTCGGTCCTGGCGGTCAGCACCCGGAGCACAGGCGCCAGGTTCACGATCTCGAGCACCTCCTCGAGCAGCTTGGCCTCCTGATCGCTGTAGATGACGAGGTCGTCGAAGCGGCCCTCCCACCGGCGCGAAAGATGCAAGGGGATGCCGGCGGAGGGCTGCCGCGCCTGACCGGGATTGAACTGCGCGTAGAAGTCGGTGTAGGCGTGGTGACACTCGTTCTGGATGAGGGAGATGGACGGCAGGGGAAACGCGAACGTCGAGAAGTAGAGGTAGATCTCGTGCGGCTTGCCGGTGTCGAAGACCTCGACACGGCAGTTCGCGAGGTCCGTCACCTCCTTGATGAACTCCCGCGAGTCGGGTGAGCTCTGATCGGCGATGCCGAGGTAGGCGAAGGTCGTGGATTCCACCTCGCTGGCGCCGAACTTCTCGTCGCGGCGCAGCATGGGCCGAGCCTGATTGACGAAGTTTTGGAGCGTCTGCCGGGCGCTGGCGCGGTCCCGCAGAAGCGGGTGATCGAGCACGCTGACCTGCCGCGGGTTGGTGACGAAGTCGTCGTAGAAGCGGCGTTCGCAGAACTCCTCAACTCGGCGGTTGACCTCGGCCGTCGTCTCCCGGCGTAGCATGTCGGCGAGCCCGGCGAGGCCGCTGTCTGCCTCGAAGTACCGAAGCAGATTGGTGTACTCCCGGCGCGGATCGACGTCGGCGGGCTGCTGCGTCTCCGGGTCGAGCCCCAGCTTGTAGAAGCGGGGCCAGTCGCGCTCCATGTTGAAGAGCTGCAGAAACAGGACGTGCGACCCGGTCGCCAAACGCGTTTGAAACATCTGCAGGCGGGCTTCGGCGTCGCCGCGAATCGCATCCGCCTTATCAAGAAAGATTGCCAGCGCATCGCGGGTCTCACGCATGATGCGAAACAGCTCCTGCGCCACCTTTTTGGCTTCCAAGAGAAGATGCTTCTCCGCGACCGCGTACATGTACTGCTCCTGGCTGTCGCGGACCCGACCGAGGACGATCTTGACGATCTGCTCCTTTGCCCCGAGTATGGCGGCCGGAAGGCTGCGCAGGGCCACGTCGAGCTCGCGCATCTGCTCGTCCTTCAGGCCGCGAAAGGTCGCGGCGTCCCGGTCCGTCTCGGCGATGAGACCGTCGAAAGCGCCGAGGACGCCGGTATTCGAGGGATCGATCATGTCTTTCGTCCGCGCGATTGCGAGATCGAAGTATCCCTTGCGGATCGCGGTGGCGACGCCGCGCTCGGCGTTCTCGAGCACACGGTCGCTGAGCATCCCAAAAAAACGGTCCCGGGTCTCCGCGTTGACCGTGGGCGTGCGCTGCCGCAGCCAGCGGATCGAGGTGCCCACGCGGTCGGAATCCACCAGCACCGTCTCGTTCTCGAGCTGGGCGAGACGCTCCCGCAGAGCCGCGACGTCGGCCGAGGTCTTGAGCGAGGAGTTGCCCATCGCGATCGAAGCACCGTCGTTGATGATCTGCTTCCAGTTGGAGCCGAAGCTGTTGTAGATGCCGGCGCGATCGAGCTGTGCACCGCTGAGATCGCGCGGGACGGCCCGACCCACATCCGCATCCTCCTTCTCGCGACGGATGTAGTCGAAGATGCTCGTGGCCAGCTTGGCCGCGCAGGCGCCGCGCACGGTATCGAGCGGGATCTCCAGCTTCGACATGCCGCAGGAGGCATAGCGGCGCGCAAACTGCTGGTTGAAGTTGACGTGTGGCGCCACCGTGTTGGAGCCGGCCGCACCGGTGAGACCCTGGACGATGTTGGAGTAGTTCGAACGCTTGGCGTCGGAGAAGGGACCGGGCAGAAGGTCGAGGAAGAGCGTCTCCGCCAGCATGCTGAAAAGATCGCCGCGGTTCTCCTGGCTGATCGGCAGATTGGCCTGGTTGGTGCTCTCGATCAGATAGGTTGCGCTGTAAGGAGGACCTTCGATCCGCTTCTCCCGGGTGCGCTCCCAGGAGACGATGAAGTCGCTGTACGGGTTGTCTTCCTTCGCATCCAGGCTTTGTTTGGCCGGAATGCGTTTGGTGAAGTGGTCCAGCTCTTTGAGAGCGGCGTAGGCGTTCGCGAACGAGCGCTGCGGGATCTCTCCTTGCGGGCTCGCGTTGTAGACGTTTGGAAGCAGCGCGTAGGCGAAGAGCTCGGCCGTGTTGGCGGCGGAGCGCTTGATGTCCCGCAGCAGAAAGCCGATGTCGAGAAAGATTCCGCAGCCCGTGCCGCCGGCCACGGAGGTGACGACGAACACGATGGGCGCCGAGCTGCCGTCGGTCCCGACCGAGGGCAGCAGGTGCTCGGCAAAGAAGCGCTGGGTCTCGGCGATGGTCTCGAGCCGGGACAGCTCGCGCAGCTTGCGTTCGATCTGTTCGCGCAGGCCGGCGTACTTGGCGAAGAAGGTGAGACGACCGACCGCGCGCACACCGCCGGCGCCGTCGGCGATCTCGCTGCCGAAGCGCCGCACCTCGGGGTAGAGCCACTCGTGGATGTGCGGCCACTGTCCTGGGTTCTGGAAGATGTCGTTGAGATCCTTGCCGATCGTGCCCTGCAGAAGAGCGAACTTCTCGTGCTCCTCAAAGCCCACGCTGGCCAGAGCGCTCGATAGATCCTGCCCCCGCGCGTCGGTGGCACGCGTGTCCGTGTCGATCCAGAGGAACCGCGCAAACGGCGCCTGATACGTACGAAACCGCTCGTACATGCGCAGCCGCAGCCGCAGCAGAATCTCTTTGCCCGTTCCACCGAGGCCCAGAAAGAGCACAGGGCGGTACGCCGTCATTCGCGAGTTTGCTGCAGAGCTCATCGATCTTCCTTGGTTACTTGAACAGGATATAGACAGCGATGCCGATCGCGACCGAGACGCCCATAATCCCCAGAGCCATCGCGAAGCCGAGGACCCGCCGCAAGATAAACATCGTCAGGAGGATAAGCACAAGGAGCAGAACCGCCTGCCAAAGCCACGTCCAAGCGCTCATAAAGGCGATGCCGACGAACAGCAGCATGAGATAGAACAGCATGACGAAAGCGGCGTTCGAACTCTCGTCGATGCCGACGTTGCCCTCCACCATCTGGAGAAAGAGCCATCGGCCAAGAAACCAGCTGATGGCCGTCCCGACCAGGAAGATGAGCAGCTTGACGCCCATGCCCAGGTCGCCGGGAAGAAGGACGGCACGGCCGCCGCCACCAAAGGCGGACCAGATGGACATGACCAGCAGAAGCACGTTGGCCAGAAAGAACACGCCAAAGATCACGCTGATCATACTTCGGATGTTGCTCTTGACCGGCTCGGCAGCAGCCATGGCTATCGTCTCCTGGGGGGTGCGGAGGTGGTGGGTGCGGAGGTGGTGGGTGCGGAGGTGGTGGGTGTGGGTGCGGAGGTAGTGGGTGCGGAGGCAGTGGGTGCGGGGGCAGGCGCGGATCCGGCCGGACGTGCCGCAGCCTGTGCCTGCTCCCGGCTCTCGTCGAATACCAGATCCATGTCATTGCGGCGGGTCGTGGCATGGACGCGCGTTCCCGGCGCCAGCGGAACCCGGATGGCGCCCCCTTCCAGCCGGGTGGGGTGCACGGGAAGCAGGTGGTTTTTTTCGATACGAGCGATGTTCTCTCCCTCAACCAGAACGCGGTCTCCGTCGATTCTGGCGTCGAGCGCGTAGCCTCCGGCAGCCTCGGCCCGGACACTCCAATGCCGCGTGCGGGTGGGCAGGAGCCGGCGGCCAAAGACCACCATGCCAAGGGCGACGGCAACCGCCCCGACGAACAGCATGATCCACAATACGGCAGGCCAGGCGGGATAGTTCACCTTGAAGTAGAGCGGCGAGTCGACCTCGATCCGGGTGTTGCCTCCGTTGACATTGGAAAGCAGACGATCGATGGCGTACACCTTGCCGGTCGCGCGCGCTCCCTCGATGGTTGGCGCGCTGAACTCATTGAGAAATCGCGGACTCAAACGGAAGTTCTGCTGTGGAACCTCGATCTGGAACTTGAGGTCGAGTTGCGCCTCCTCGCCCGGCTTGCCCCAGGCTGCCTTCCACCAGGCGGCGGGCGAGCTCTTCAGCTGCAGCTTTCCCAGGTCCACCGTCAGCAGGTACACCTGCGTGGTCTCGTCGCCGGGTCCCAGAGAGCGGATGCGATCGGGTGTGAGGTGGACTTCGCGGCGCTCCGGGACGAGCAGCGAGTCCGGTTGAAACGCCGGCGCCGCGCCGAGGACGCGCAGGGCGGAGTCGACGATCTGGATGTGATCGAACTTCGACTTGAAGCGGACCTCGACCGAATCGCGGATGGGCGCGCCCGCCTCGTAGACCTTTGGACCTCCGCGGCGGGTGAGCGGGGCGAGGCTGCGCGAAGTCACCTCGATCGTGTCGCGGTCCACCGGCTTCATCCGCAGGGGATTCGTCCGGATAACGCCTTTTCCGGCCTCCGCGAAGCCGGCGAGCATCCCGTCATACAGATCGTTGGCCGCGCTGTCGAACAGCAGGGCGTAGACCACAAGTCCGGGTCGGCCGGGCTGGGCCAGCACCGGAAAGACCGTGACGCGGCGAACCTCATCGCCGCGGAGCTTCCTATAGAAGCGTTCGGTGTTGCCGGCCGCGCCGGTGTCTTCGATGTTGTCGGTGACGATCCAGCCGATCGGCGTGTGCTGGCGCTCGCACGCGTCGATCACCTTGTCGAGGTAGGTGAACTCGCCGAAGGGCATGGTGTTGATCTGCTCGAGGCTGCGAACGCGCGACACATCGGTCGAAAAGGCGAACTCGGTCACACCGCCGTGGGCGTTCGCGGCGAGGTCGAGCGGCCGGACGATCGAACCGATGAGCCCCGACTCGAAGTAGGGGCGCATGCTGCCGGAGCGATCGACAAAGATGGCCTGTCCCGCCCCGGCCTGGGCCCCGGCTTGGATCCTGGCTTGAGCCCCGGCCGCCGTTGGCAGCGCCGCACACAGCAGAAGTCCGGCAAGAGCCGACGCTAACCGTGCCATGTGACGAACTCCGTTCGGGCGAACTGATCTTCCAGCAGCATCTGCGATGTGATGCTGCCGGCGATCGACCAGAAGCCGCCGCACTCCTTGAGCCTTTGATCGCGCGCCAGTCCCCACTCCACCCTCTGGTCGATCCCGGCGTTCCGCGCCTTGAGCCACTGCAGGCTCCGACCCCCATAGCTGTCGTCGCAGAAGAACAGGCTGAGGTCCCGGTCGTGAAACGCGGCAAACCCGCCTGAGATCTGGTCGTCGGCGGCCAGATCGCGGAAGGCGCCTCCTACGCAGAGGGACAGGCGACCGCGGGAGGCCAGGAGCGGGTTGCCGGCGGCATCGACCGAGAGGACGCCGTCGCCGGTGACGGGGATGACCGACGCGATTCTGCGCGAGCCCACCGACTGGAACTGCAGCAGGGCCGGTTCCCCGTACTGGTGGCACGGAAGAACGAAGCGGCCGGCGGAGACGATCGCGGGCGACCGGCCCAGAGGAAGCCGAAGCCTCCCATCCTCCGACGGCGCCGTCCAGAGCGAGACACCGGCGGGTGCGGTCTGCCGCTCGAGAACCTCGTCCGACAGCGTCCAGATGGACGTGGGCGACCACATGACCAGGGCGCCCGCGTCGACCAGAACGGGTCCGCACACCGGCTCTCCTTTCGCTCCGAGCAAAACTCGTGCGCTCTGCCCAGTGGGCAGATAGACCCGAAGCACGGAGGTCTCTCCCGCCCGTCGCACCAGGCAGAAGGCATGGCTGCCCGAGGCTTCTACGAGCTGGTAGGCGTCGCGCGCGTCACACAGGATCTGCTCGCCCTCCAGCAGCGCTTCCGATCGATGGAGGCGCTGCGAGACCAGACCGCAGGCCTGAATGCCTGACGAGGTCGCGACCACGGCGAAGCTTTCGCCGGCCAGCGAGCCTTCGGGAAGCTTCAACTCGCGCACAGCAAACGCGTGCGTCTCCGTGCCGGCCCACAGACGAGTCTGCACGTCGATCTGCCGGCCGGGGAGGCCGAACGGGTTGATGCGGTAGAGGCTTCCCTCCGCGCCCATGGCCCACAGAAATCCTCCGGCAGCCACGGGCGCCGTGGGGACGGGCTGATCGGTCTCGGATCGTGCCGGGCTTCGCTCCAGGATCGTCGGATCGAGCTCCGCTGCGCGGTCGGGCGCGGGGCTCCCGACCGACGCCGCGTGGATCGGTTGCCGCTGATCCTGTTGCTGATTCAGTCCCTGATTCGGTTGCTGATGTTGGAGCACGGCGCCGCACTCGCGGCAGATGCGCGCCTGCGACCGGTTCCAGGCCTGGCAGCCCCGGCAGCGGTCGACCGGCTGCCGGCACACCTCGCAGTACCCGGATTCGGCACGGGTATGGAGCGCGCCCGGGCACCGCGGGTAGACACAATGCAATGAATCCCCCGAAGCGGCCCGCGAAGATCCGTGGGGTGGAGAACCGACATGAGGAACCACGATCTGTATGAGCCTCCGCCACCTACCGGGCAGGTTGTAGCTAAAAAGCTACCATGGCGCTGGCCCCGGATACGGCCGCCTGGCGCTCGGCACGGGGTCTTCCCGACCGGATGCGCTCGCTGAAAGAGGTCAACCATGGGGCCGACTTCGGTGCTGTTGCCAGAATCAGCGCTCCGAGCAGATCGCCGCCAATCGTTTATAAGACGGGTCTCGTCAGCTACCTCGATGTCGTCTTCGCGCAGCAGACTCTGCTTCAGAACGGACGCCCACGCAACTCCAAAGGCAGCAGGCGAACTCGACCGTCGGTCTCATCCGGCCGTGGGCGGGGGATGGTGACCCAACGTGGCGAACCTCGTGCCCCGTATAAGCGGGAGGGTTCGTGGCGGAGAGTGGGGGATTCGAACCCCCGATAGAACTTTTGGTCCTATAACGGTTTAGCAAACCGCCGCCTTCAGCCACTCGGCCAACTCTCCACACCTTCGGCTGCGGTGATTATAGCCTAATCGATCCCCCGCGCGACTCGCCATCTTTTGCACCTCCCTTCCACCCCCGATCACCACGCCTCGCCAAACCTCCCTCCTCGGGAGCGATCGAGCGAGCGTGGTATCGCGTAGATTTGTCTTGTGCAAACCGACTCGGGGGTACGTCTCCGTTGCCGCGGATGACCGGCAAGATGCGGCTCCTTCCGCTCGTCGCGGCGACCTACTTCATGGTCTCCGGCGGACCCTACGGCCTCGAAGACATCATCGGCGACGCCGGCTACCTCCGGGCCATCCTGCTTCTGCTCCTCGTGCCCGTCTTCTGGAGCATCCCCACCTCGCTTATGATCGGCGAGCTCGCCACCGCCATCCCCCACGACGGCGGCTTCTACCTGTGGGTCCGGCGCGCCATGGGGCCGTTCTGGGGCTTTCAGGAGGCCTGGCTGTCGCTCGCCGCCAGCGTCTTCGACATGGCCATCTACCCCACCACCTTTGTTCTCTACCTTTCGCGCGTCGCCCCGCAGCTCACCTCCGGCCATCGCGGCTTCGCCATCAAGCTCACCATCGTCACCGTCGCCGCGCTCTGGAACCTTCGCGGAGCCATCTCGGTCGGCCGCGGTTCGCTCCGCATGATGCTGCTCTCGCTCCTGCCCTTTCTCGTGCTCGTCGCCATCGTCCTCTGGCGCCTCGCCCACGGCGCCCTCACCTCCGCCGCCTCCGGTCCAACCGCCCATCTCGATCTCTCGGCGGCCCTGCTCGTCGCGCTCTGGAACTACATGGGCTGGGACAACGCCTCCACCATCGCCCAGGAGGTCGATCAGCCGCAGAAGACCTACCCGCGCGCCATGCTCCTCTCCGCGGCCATCGTCACCGGCGTCTACCTCCTTCCGCTCACCGCCGTCTGGTTGGCCGGCATCCCCGCGGAACGCTTCTCGACCGGCGCCTGGGTCGATGCCGCCACCCTGCTCGGCGGGCCCGCGCTCGCCACCGCCGTCGTCCTTGCCGGCGCGCTCGACGGCCTGGGCACCTTCAACGCCCTCGTCCTCTCCTACACGCGTCTGCCCCCCGCCCTGGCCGAGGACGGTCTCCTCCCGCGCATCTTCGCCCGTCGCTGGCCGAACGGCGTCCCCTGGTTCAGCGTCCTTGTGTGCAGCATCGGATGGGCGCTCGCACTCAGCTTCACCTTTGAGCGCCTTATCTCGATCGACCTCGTCCTCTACGGTGCGGCGCTCCTGCTTGAGTTCGCCGCGCTCCTGATCCTGCGCCTCCGCGAGCCCGGGATGCCTCGGCCCTTCCGCATCCCCGGCGGCACCGCCGTCGTGGTCGCCCTCGGCGCGGGTCCGGCGGCGCTGATCGCCTTCGCGCTCTGGGCCGCGCGGTCCGAACGCGTCGCCGGCATGCCCGCGCTCGTCTTCGCCACCCTCGTCGCCGCGGCCGGTCCGCTCCTTTATTGGAGCGCCATACGCAGATCCACCGCCACCGTCTCCTAGCCCTGCGAACCCGAACTGCACGGGGGTGTGATGGTGCCGGGTGTCTTACGCTTCGCAGGTGGATTTTGGCAGCACGGATCGGGATCTCCCGTCGTGGCATAAGCTCTTATTCGTCGAGAACAGGTGTTCCAGTTTCATCTACGTGAAACGAAACTGTATTGCTCACCAGAGATTTTCCCTCATGCACACCGCCTCCGAATCCTACTAAACTGATAAGGGCCAGGAGGTAGTTTGAACAGGACACGTACTTGCTTCGACTCACCGGGATTCAAGTTAAACCGTTCTGTGAAGTGGCTATTAGGGTCGATGTCATGGTTAGCTGAGAGAGTCTGATTGTCAAACATGGATCTTATGGCTATGGGAGTGAATAAGCTGCTCTAGTGATCCAGGCGGCAGATTTACCGTTAGATGCGGTGAAGAGGTTCGGCCTTCTCAATCCCAAGAGCGTGGGTTCAATATCGGCACTATTCACCTGGATCGGTGAACCTGCTGAATTCTCAATCGTGATCAAAAAAGCAATGGCCCGGGCAGAGCCGAACTCACTATTAATTCTAATACTCACACCTTCAGTTGAAGGTCCATGAAGGGCTACGGGAGCAAAACCAATGATTGTGTATTTATGAATCAGGGCGTCACCTAGATTCATTGGCTGTGAAACGGCAGAAGCATCAAGCTGAATTGCTTGGTTTCTGTACGGGCGGAGCTCCTCCTTCACCGTATCGGACACGTATGTGATGTAAACGCCACTGAGAAGTAGACACGTATCCCATCGGTCAAAGATGACCACTCCAGAGTATTTTCCGGGGCGACGCAATCCAGCGCTGACGACCAGGAGTGATCCAGAAATAAGGATGATCAGTGTAGTGAGGATGAGTTGGCGCAAAACGAACCGTGGCGACATATCTCACCTCCCGATCTCGATAGTAATGATGTGACAGGCGTAGAGCTACCTTCCCGCTCTCATCTCGGCCACGGCTTCCTGTATAGCCCGCTCTGGCACCCCATGAGCGATGAGCTTCTGGCTGAACTTCTCGACGGTGCTGTCTTTGGCCTTTTGCACTTCCCTCTCGGCCAGGTGCTTGCGGAGTCCATTCGAGATGTAGGCCCGGATGAGCGCCTGGTAGCCTCCGGAGCCGAGCGACGGGGCTACCTCCTTGAGATCCTCAAGGACGTGATCGGGCAGACGGAGGGAGATCAGGGTCATGGGTTTGTCAGGCTGCATGTTGCGCTTGATGCGATCAATCATTTTCATAGCGTCTCCTTTCCGCCGGCTCCGCAAGACGTGCGGAGATGAGACGGAGCACATCACCTTCCCGAATCACATGGACGACATACAAGAGCCGGTAGTCGGCCGTTAGAGGATGCATGCCTGCCGTGCCTCTTCCTAGGGGGCTGGCATCCTTGTAACGGGCCAGCTGGTCGAGAAATACCCAAATAAAAGCCCTGCCCATCCAGCGGCGAATACACGTCCTATAGCTATATGGATATACACTGCTCGCGGGGTGGCTACTGCATACGCAGACCTGAATCCGAGACCGTTTAACCGTAGCAACGGAATCGGATTGCATGGCTTTGTGGATGTTCGGCTTTGGGTGCATTGCCTTCCCTGCCGTAATCTCAGGCGGCAAATCCGTTGCTCTGCTCCTAGGTGTGCACAGCCTCGCCGGGATCACGATATGGCATCCCTGTTTGGCAGAAGGTGGTGTGCTGATACAGGATGCTCTGCAGTTCGGTGACGTCAGCCGCCGCTGCTTCAAGCAGCCGGCTTTGGATGCCGGCCTAAAGCAGAAGAGCTGCCCACGGAGGGAGCAGCCCAGTCGAAATCCAACGCGAAGCAGACCTACACCTTCACGAGCTGCCCCTCGATCTGCTTCTTGTTCTCGACAAAGCGCTGCTGCGCCTCCAGCACCTTGTTTCTTGCGTACGAGGCGTCGCGCCAGCCTTTCACCTCCACGCGCTTGCCCTCCAGATCCTTGTAGATCGCAAAGAAGTGCGTGATCTCCCGCAGCATGTGTGGATAGATCTCCGAAAAGTTCCACACATCCTTGTAGCGCGGATTACCCCGGCCAACACACAGAATCTTCTCGTCCGACACACCCTGGTCCAGCATCTCCAGCATCCCGATCGGACGCACCTCCATCACGCACCCCGGAAAGCTCGCCGCATCCACCAGCACCAGGACGTCCAGCGGATCGCCGTCGTCTGCCAGCGTGCTCGGAACAAAGCCGTAGTCCCCCGGGTAGTGAACCGGCGAGTACAGATTGCGGTCCAGCCGAAAGACGTGGAGCTGCTTGTCGTACTCGTACTTGTTAATCCCTTCCAGCGGAATTTCAATCACCGCGTTGATCACCTCAGGTGACTCCGGTCCTACAGGAAGTTCAAGGTAGTTCGTCATATCGTTTTGGGGAGTCTCTCTCTGCGGGGATTTGGCATCGTTCCTGCGGAACGCAGGCCATTCCCTCCCGGCGCAACAGGGCGCATCGGAAGGGTCTTCGCTTCGCAGGCACGTGCGTCCGCATGTCTATAATCAGACACGATGAAGGCTCATGTCTATGTCACCCTCAAGCGCACCGTGCTCGACGCGCAGGGAAAAACCATCGCCGATGCCCTGCGCCGGATGTCCTACCGCGGCGTCTCCGACGTGCGCCAGGGCAAGTACTTCCTCCTGACCCTGGATGACGGCATGGACACGGCCGCCGCGAACGCGGAGATTGACCGTATCGCGCGCGAGGTCCTCACCAACCCCGTCATCGAAGAGTTCACCTTCAACATCGAGTCGTAGCGCCTCCCGCATTTCACCTTCCGCCTCGTCAACAGCCGCGGCGTCCCTCGCCCGGTAGCGAACCCCTCCGCACTCCGCCCGGTGCTACGCTCAAACCAGGAGCTGAACCCCTTTTGAGCCATCTCTCCACCCCGATCGACCTCGCGCCTCCCGCCTCCGCCGCTCCCGAGGCCGGCACCAGCGCCCGGAGCCGCTTCGTGCGCGCCTGTCTCCGCCAGCCCGTCGACCGCACCCCCGTCTGGTTCCTCCGCCAGGCCGGCCGCTACATGCCCGAGTACATGGCCATCCGCCAGCACCACTCGCTGCTCAGCATCTGCCGCACCCCCGAGATCGCCGCCGAGGTCACCATCACCGCCGCCGAGCGCCTCGGCGTCGACGCCGCCATCATCTTCGCCGACCTCCTCCTCCCCTTTACCCCCATGGGCGTCGACTTCGAGTTCCTCGTCGGCGAGGGACCCGTCGTCCACCAGCCCATCCGCTCCCTCGAGCAGATCGCCGCGCTCCGCACCGACCGCGTCGACGATCTCCGCTACGTCAGCCAGGCCATCGAAAAGGTCGTTGCCCACTTCAACAGCCCGCGCCCGCCCGAAACCCCCGGCGGCGATCCAGACCAGCTCGGCATCATCGGCTTCTGCGGCGCCCCTTTTACCCTCGCCAGCTACATGATCGAGGGCGGCAGCTCGCGCAACTACATCGAGACCAAGCGCCTCATGTACACGAGCGCGGTCCCCGGCGCCCCGGACTCCAAAGCCTGGCCCACCCTGATGGACAAGCTCATCACCGTCCTCACCGCCTACGCCCGGCAGCAGGTCGAGGCCGGCGCCGACGTCATCCAGATCTTCGACTCCTGGGCCGGCTCCCTTTCCGTCACCGACTACACCCAGTTCTGCCTCGAGCCCACCACCGAGCTCGTCCACCGCATCCAGGCTCTCGGCGTTCCCGTCATCTACTTCGGCGTCGACACCGCCTCGCTCCTCCCCATCATGCGCTCTACCGGCGCCGACGTCATCGGCCTCGACTGGCGCGTCCCCCTCGATGCCGGCTGGCGCTCACTCGGATACGCCACCGCCGTCCAGGGCAACCTCGACCCCATCACGCTCTTCGCCCCGCCGGACCTCCTCAAAGCCCGCGTCGACGAGATCCTCCAGGCCGCCGCCGGACGCCCCGGTCACATCTTCAACCTCGGCCACGGCATCGTCCCCGGCACACCCGTCCAGAACGTCATCGACGTCGTCCGCTGGGTCAAGGAGTTCCAGCAGCCATGACAACTAAGTTTTTTGAGGCCAGCCAGGCCAGCCGCCCCAATATGGCCACCCCCCTCGCCCCCTTCTACGACGAGTCCGCCATCCTCCTCCTCGCGCACGGCACCCCCGATGTCCTCGGCGAAATGCCCGAGTACCTCAAGCGCGTCACCGGCGGCCGTCCCCTTCCGGACGAGGTCGTCCACGAGCTCCAGCATCGCTACGGCGAGATCGGCCTCGGCGAAACCCCCGGCGACCAGCCCCCGCCGCTCACCCGCTGGACCATGATCCAGGGCCGCCTGCTCGAAGGCGCTCTCTGCGGCCCGCGCGTCTACGTCGGCATGCGCAACTGGCACCCCTATATCGCCGATGTCCTCGACCAGATGCGCCGCGACGGCATCACCCGCGTCAAAGCCATCTGCCTGGCGCCCCAGAACTCCCGCACCTCCGTCGGCCTCTATCGCGGCGCCGTTCTCGCTGCCTCCGCCGGCATGGAGATCGAGTTCGTCGTCGGCTGGGCCGAGCACCCGCTCCTCGCCCAGGCCTTCGCCGAGCGACTCTGGCCCGTCTGGGCCGAGGCCTGCGCCTCCACCGGCCAGCGCGTCCCCGTCCTCTTCACCGCGCACTCCGTCCCCTGCCGCACCATCTCCACCGGCTCCGCCTCCACCATCGGCGCGCGCCCCGGCACCCCCGAGCAGGACTCCCCCGACCCCTACCCCGTCGAAGGGAAACGCACCGCGGAGCTCGTCGCCCAGCGCATGTCCGCCGTCGGCCTGCGCGACTCTGACTGGTTCTTCGCCTTCCAGAGTCAGGGCGTCTCCGGCGGCCCATGGATCGGCCCCACCGTCGAGGACACCTTCCGCGCCATCGCCGCCCAGGGCCTTCCCGGCGTCGTCATGCAGCCCGTCGGCTTCCTCTGCGACCACGTCGAGATCCTCTACGACATCGACATCGCCTTCCGGGAGACCGCCCGCGAGCTCGGCCTCCAGCTCTGGCGCGCCGAAAGCCTCAACGACTCGCCCACCCTCGTCCGCGCCCTCGCCGAGGTCGCCACCGGCGCCTACCAGGCCGACCTCTTCGAAGTCGATTCCCCCATCGCCGTCCAGGCCTGACCCAAACTCCCGCACCCACCCGCGCATTCAGCTAGCAGCTAACAGCTCCACTCCTGATGACCAAACGCATCGCGATCCTCGGCGGCGGCATCGCCGGCCTTTCCGCCGCCTGGCAGCTCGCCGGACACGCCCGCGCCGGAGCCGACCTCGACGCCACCCTCTTTGAGGCCTCACCCCGCCTCGGCGGCATCGTCGAAACCGTCCACACGGAGGGCTTCACCATCGAGTGCGGCCCCGACGCCTGGGTCTCCGAGAAGCCCTGGGCCCGCCAGCTCGCCCTCGAGCTCGGCCTCGAGCACGAGCTCCTCCCCTCCGACGACAGCACCCGCAAGACCCACATCCTCCTCGACGGCCGCCTCGAGACCATGCCCGACGGCATGCGCATGATGGTTCCCACCCACCTCGACCTCGTCGACAGCTCCCCTCTCTTTAGCCCCGAAGCCAAACAGGCCTACCGCGATGAGCTCCCTCGCGCCGCCCAGCTCAAAGCCTTCGCCCAGCAGGCAGCCTCCGCTCCGGATCACGACGAGAGCATCGCCACCTTCACCCGCCGCCACTTCGGCGAAGAGGTCCTTACCCGCATCGCCGCTCCCCTGCTCTCGGGCGTCCTCGGCGGCGACGTCGAGCAGCTCAGCGTCCGCGCAGTTATGCCCCAGTTCGTCGCCATGGAGCGCGAGCACGGCTCGCTCATCGCCGCCCTGCAATCAGCCGAACACACCCGTGCCGCTCGCTCCCGAGCTCCCACACCCATCTTCACCACCCTTCGCTCCGGCCTCAACACCCTCATCGACCGCCTTTCCGCCGCCATTCCCGCCCCTTGGCTCCGCCCCAGCACCCCCGTCACCGCCATCTCCCGATCGCCGCAAGGCTGGACCGTCCACACCCGCACCTCGCAGCCTTTCGACGCCGTCCTCCTCGCCACCCCCGCCCACATCACCCGCACCCTCCTCCACCCCCTCGACCCCACCGCCGCCGGCCTCCTCCCCACCCAGGCCACCTCCGCCGTCATCGTCGCCTTCGGCTATCCCCACGCGCCCGACCTTTCGCTCCCACCCGGCTTCGGCTTCCTCGTCCCCCCATCCCCTTCGATCGACCCGCAGCTCCTGGCCTGCACCTTCGTCGACCAGAAGTTTCCCCATCGCGTTCCCGCCGGAGGCCGCCTCCTTCGCGCCTTCTTCGGCGGCGCCGTCGCCGACCGTCTCCTCAACACGCCCGACGATCACATCGCCGCCCTCGCCCGGCACGAACTCCACCGCATCCTCGGCCCGCTCCCCACCCCCGCCGTCACGGTCGTCCGCCGCTGGCCGGAGAGCCTCCCCCAGTACGCCGTCGGCCACCTCGCCCGTATCTCCGCGCTCGACGCCCGCGTCGCCCACCTCCCCGGCCTGATCCTCCTCGGCAACGCCCTCCGCGGCGTCGGTCTCCCCGACCTCATCCGCGACGCCCGCCACGCCGCCCACACCCTCGCCCGCGCCTGACCGCACCCACACCGCCGCTTGAACCCTGCGCTAAACCCCCGCCCGGAACGGAAACGTCCTCGCCAGCTCCCAGGGCCCGCCCAGGTACCGCCAAAGATCCAGACCCACCGCCTCCACCTCCCTCGGCATAAACTCGCGCTCCAACTCCGCCAGCAGCTCCCGCGCCGCCGCCGGCGTCACCTTGTTCTGCACCACCACATGCGGCTGCAAGCGCTGCCGATCCTGAGCCGTCAGATGCTCCCGGAACGCCTCCGCCAGCCGTCCATGCAGCCCCATCAACGTCGCCGACGAAAGCCGGTACGCCACCCCCCTTCCCCAGCGACCGCACCCCCGTGACCGCCAGCGAAAACCTGTCTTGCGCCCCGGCCTCCACCTCCAGCGTCCGCTCCACGCCCCCGTCCTCCGGCAGCGTGTGAAACAGACTCAGGTGCGCCGGAATCTGGTTCCGCTCCGGCGGAAAGTACCGCTGCCGCAGCGCCTCAAAGTGCGCCTGCGATCGCTCCTCCATCCGCAACGTCAGTACGTAGGTCATCATCCTCGCAACCACGGCTCGAGCTCTTCAGGCGGAGCTCTCGCCAGAGCATCGCACCCCAGGAGACCGGTACGCACCCACGAAACCCGGCGCCTGTTCAGAAGATGAAAGAAAGGGAAGATTGGTCGGGGCGGAGGGATTCGAACCCCCGACCCTCTGCTCCCAAAGCAGATGCGCTACCAGGCTGCGCTACGCCCCGACACACCCAGATTCTACCGCAGAGTCGGCCGCCCTCATCGCCCGCGACTCTGCCCGCCGGCTCAGAAGCCGCCATGCCACCGCGATCCCAGCATCCCATGGACGAAGTGCGCCGTAAGCCAGCTGAACACCACCAGCGGCAGAGCAATCAACACCAGCAGCACCACGCACAGCCCCGCGAAAAACAGCCAGCTCCGCTTTCGCTGTCTTTCCGGCTCCGCCAGTGACCCCGTCAGCAAGGCATAGTTCCGCCGATTCGCCTTCCACGCGATGTCAAACATGTCCCCAAATACCGGCACCAAACCCACCAGCACCTCGATCCCCACATTCGCCACCATCCGCCCCAGAATCACCGCCGGTACGCCCCGCGACCACGCCGCCAGAATGATGATGCTCGACGCCAACCCCTGCAACAGGTCGCCCACGCCCGGGACCAGCGCCACGATGCCGTCCAGGCCAAACCGGATCGACGTCCCCGGTATCCGGATAAAGTCGTCCAGCAGGTGGCTCAGCGCGTTCAGGCTGCTGTCGTCCAGCGCCCTCGCGCCCCGCTTCAGTCTCGGCGAAAGAATCTCCGGATCTCGTGTCACACCCACCTGGCGCCCTCCGCAGCACCCAGCCGGTGCTGCATGGTGGTGTGATGCTATACTTCGGCTATTGTGGCGGCTATAGTTCAGTGGCAGAACGCCGCTCTGTGGCAGCGGATGTCGTGGGTTCGAAACCCACTAGCCGCCCCAAATACCCCCTTTCCTCTTCCCCCTCTAAGTGCCCCGCGCCACCAAGCCCGCAGCTTCCCCCAAAGCCTCGGCTATTCCCGGCACGTCCCCAGACTCCTCACCGGTAACGCCCTCTGCCCTCGTCGAAAGCCCGGTCCCACCCCGCCTCTTCGCCGGAACCTCCGGCTGGGCCTACCCCATGTGGAAGCCCGGCTTCTACCCCCCGCGCACACCCGCCAAAGCCTTTCTCGGCTTCTACGCCTCCCAACTCTCGTCCGTCGAGGTCAACTACACCTTCCGCACCCTCCCCACCCCCGCCATGCTCGAGGTCTGGATCGCCGCCACGCCACCCGGCTTCCGTTTCAGCTTTAAGGCCCCCCAGCGCATCACCCACTTCAGCCGTCTCCGCGACTGCGCCGTCAACGTCCAGCAGTTCGTCTCCAGTGTCGAGCCCGTCCGCCAGGCCGGCAAACTCGGCTGCCTCCTCTTCCAGCTTCCGCCCAACTTCCCCGCCGACCCCGACCGCCTCCGCGATCTCCTCCGCACGCCCGCCCTCGCCTCCCCGCACGCCCCGCCCATCGCCTTCGAGTTCCGCCACGAGTCCTGGTTCTCCGACGAGATCTACACCACGCTCCGCGAGCACAACGCCGCCCTCTGCGTCGCCGAAAGCCAGGATCTCCTCACCCCCGAGATCCACCCCGCCTCCACCCACGCCTGCTTCCGCCTCCGCCGCAGCGGCGGCTACTCCCCCACAGAGCTCCACGCCTTCGCCCGGCGCATCGTCCCGCTCACCCGCGACCGCGACATCTACGTCTACTTCAAGCACGAGGACGAGCCCACCGGAGCCCTCAACGCACAACAGTTCCTCGCCGAAGCTCGACAGCTCCATGCCGGCGGGAGATCCGCGCCGTCGTCCGCTTCAGACGGTATCGCCCAACTCCCCGTCGCCTCAGGCAAGCCCTGATGTCCGCCCCCGCAGCCCCCGTCAACACCCTCCCCGCCGCCGCCCTCCATCGCGAGCTCTTCACCCCCCGCCGCTTCCTCTCCAACGGCCACCTCCAAACCATCGTCGGCAACCTCCTCCCGCGTCCCAACCACCTCGGCCCACCCGAGTCCGTCCTGGTCGAGGTCTCCCCCGCCACCGACCACCAGATCGCCTCCCGGATTCTCTGCCACTGCCACTGGCAGCCCGCCGCCAACCGCGCGGAGGCTCCCACCGCCATCATCCTCCACGGCCTCGAAGGCTCCTCCGGCTCCCAGTACGTCCTCGGCAACGCGGACAAGCTCTTCCATGCCGGATGCAACGCCATCCGCATGAACATGCGCAACTGCGGCGGCACCGAACACCTTTCCCCCACCCTCTACCACTCCGGCCTCTCCTCAGACGTCCTCGCCGTCCTCCGCTTCTTTGCTCGCCGCGACCACCTCACCTCCGTCGCCCTCGTCGGCTACTCCATGGGCGGCAACCTCGTCCTCAAACTCGCCGGCGACCTCGGCGCACACCCACCACCGCAGCTCCGCTCCGTCATCGGCGTCTCCCCCGCCATGGACCTCGGCCCCTCCGCCGACGCCCTCCACGAACCCCGCAATCGCCTCTATGAGCGCCGCTTCCTCCGCGCCCTCCTCAAACGCTTCCGCCGCAAAGCCGCCCTCTTCCCCCGCGCCTTCGACCCCGCCCGCGCCGACGGCATCCGCTCCCTGCGCGAGTTCGACGACCGCATCACCGCCCTCTACTCCGGCTTTTCCGGCGCCGACGACTACTACCACCGCGCCGCCGCCGCCCGCGTCCTCGGCCGCATCCACATCCCCACCCTCATCCTCCACGCCCTTGACGATCCCTTCGTCCGCCTCACCCCCGAGACCCGCGCCACCATCCAGGCCAACCCCCACATCACCCTCGTCGAACCCGCACACGGCGGCCACTGCGCCTTCCTCGCCCCCGCCATCCCCAACCACCACTACGACGGCTACTGGGCCGAGCACACCCTCCTCCGCTTCCTCCTCGCCAACCGCTAATCAGCACAGACAACATCTCATCTCGCCTGTCTCTCTGCCTTCGCCCTTGCCTTCCTGCCTTGCCCTTCTGCCTTGCCTTCTGCCTTGCCCTTCTGCCTCCCCCTTCTGCCTTGCCCTTCTTGCCTCGCCCTTCTGCCTTGCCCTTCTGCCTTCGCCCTTCTGCCTTGCCCTTCTGCCTCTCCCGCCCTTCGCCACCCGCTAAACTACGGAGATGCTCTTCGACTGGACCGCCGAGTGCTCCGCAGACGACCCCGTACTCGTCGTCCCCTGGTCCTCGGACGAATCAGCTCCCGCGCAGACCGGCCCCGCCCCTCCAGCCTCCCGCTTCATCGACCTCCGCGAAGACCCGTACGCCGTCGACGACATCCCCGAAGCCGAGCTCCATCCGCCCCTCCTCCACGCCCTCCGCGCCCTCAACGCCCCACGCTCCCCCGTCTTCACCGCCAAGTGCGACGCCTGGCGCCTCACCGGCCCCGACGAACTCAACACCCTGCGCCTCGACCTGGATCTCGACCTCACCGCCCCCGACTCCATCCCCCACGACACCCGCACCGGCTTCGCCTCCTACATCGACCTCCTCTGGCGCGACCGCACCCTCTTCGCCTCCTTCCACCAGCACGAGCACCTCCTCCATCGCCTCGCCCGCCGCCTCGCCCCCGCCGACCACACCTTTGCCCTCGTCCAATGTGTCATCCGACCCGCCCTCCTCGACCTCGCCGGCCCCCAGCAGGGCTTCGCCCTCACCGTCTACGTCAAAGCCCTCGGCCCCACCGAGCTCGATGCGCGCGCCAACTGGAGCTCCGCCCTGGAAACCGCGGTCAGCATCTTCCGCAGCAAAGATCTCGCCCCCAACACCTGACCCGCCGCCACGTCGCGCACTCTCCCCGCCTTCCACCCGTTACAATCAGAGATCGAAGCGCACCATGCCGGGCGAGTAGCTCAATCGGATAGAGCATCAGCCTTCTAAGCTGACGGTTGCAGGTTCGAGCCCTGCCTCGCTCACCACCCCAGCCCGGCGCTCGCGACCTAAACTCAAGCCCACACTCTAGCTCTAAACCGACTCCATCTCCCGCACCCGCACCGGCTGCCCTCCACCTGCCGCCGCCGGCCCGCGCCCACCCGCCACGTGCCGCACCGCCGCCAGCGCCACAAACCCCAGGGCCAGACCGCATACACCGTTCCAACCCCACCGCTCCCAGGCCACCGTGGACAGCGCCGACCCCGCCGCCGCCCCGGTAAAATACACCACCATATACACCGTGTTCAGCCGGCTTCGCGCCGAAGCATCAAGCCCAAAGATCCGCGTTTGGTTCGCCACCTGCGTCATCTGCGCCCCTACATCGAGCACCACCACGCCCACCGCCAGCGCCGCGACGTGCCACGGCCGGCCCATCGGCAACCGCTCCTGCCCCCACAGCAGAGCATACGAGCAGGCCAGCACCGCCACGCCCACGGACACCACCCACCGCGATCCGTGCCGGTCCGAAAGCCGCCCCGCCACCGGCGCTACCAGCGCCCCCGCCGCTCCCACCAGACCAAACGTTCCCGCCACCCCCGCCCCCAGACCGTAGTGCCGGTCCAGCAGAAACGCCAGCGTCGTCCAGAAACACGAAAACGACGCAAATACGAGCGCCCCCATCATGGACGCCTCACGCAACACCGGCTGCGTCCGCAGCAGCGTCCACAACGAACGCATCGCCGCCGGGTAGCGCAGCTCCTGCTTCGGCTCCAGCCGCGGCATCCTCCGCGCCATCAACGGCACAAACGCGGCGTTCATCACCGCCGCTGTGACAAACACCCACCGCCACCCATGGATGTGGCTCACCCACCCCGCAAACGTCCGCGCCAGCAGGATCCCCAGCAGCAGCCCTGTCATCACAATCCCGATCGCCCGCCCACGCTGCTCCGGCGGCGCCAGCTCCGGCGCAATCGGCAGCGCGATATGCGTCACCGCCGCCATCGTCCCCATCAGCACACTCGCGGCGATCAGCCACGGCAAACTCGGCGACACCGCCACCAGCAGCAGCGCCACCGACACCGCCCCATACATCCGCATCATCAGCGAGCGCCGCTCCAGCACATCGCCCAGCGGCACAAACAGCAGCAGACCCAACGCATACCCCACCTGCGTCGCCACCGACACAAACCCCACCCGTCCCTCACCCACCCCAAACGTCCGCGACATCTCCTTCAGCAGCGGCTGGTTGTAGTAGATCGACGAAACACCCACCGCACACGCCAAACCCAGAAACGGCAGCGGCGATCGCGATCCAGACCTTTGTTCAGCAACACTCATAAGGAGGAGGAATCAGCCTTCCTCACCAGTCTAGGCTCCCACCTGTACCTTCGTTCCTTGCGCCCTTCGCGACGTTTGCGCTCGCCGTTCAAGCCCCCAGAGTCAGCTTCGCAATCGTGGCCAGCTGCATAAACGAAGTCCCCTCATAGATCTTGCCGATCTTCGCATCCCGGTACAGCTTCTCCACCGGGTAATCCTTCACGAAACCCGATCCCCCAAACACCTCCACCGCCAGGCTCGCCACCCGCTCCGCCACCTGCGACGCCATGTACTTGCACATCGCCGCCTCCTTCAAAAACTCCTCCCCAGAGTCCTTCAACCGCGCCGCGTTATAAACCATCAGCCGCGCCGCCTCCACCTCGAGCGCCATCTCCGCCAGCTGGAACTGCATCGCCTGGAACTCCGCCAGCGGCTTCCCAAACTGCCTCCGCTCCTTGGCCCACCGAGCCGCATGCCCCCATGCCCCCTCGGCCAGACCCAGCATCTGCGCCCCAATCCCGATCCGCCCCTCGTTCAGCGTCTCGATCGCGATCTTGTACCCCTTGCCCACCTCGCCCAGCACCTGGTCGCCCCCCACCACGCAGTCCCGCAAGATCAGCTCGCACGTGCTTGACGCCCGGATCCCCAGCTTGTCTTCCTTCTTCCCTACCGTAAAGCCCTCAGCACCCTTCGGCACCAGAAAGCCCGTGATCCCCCGGTACCCGGCCGCGGCGTCCACCGTCGCAAACACCAGAAACAGCCCCGCCTCCTTGGCGTTCGTGATCCACAGCTTTCCCCCGTTCAACACCCAGTCGTTCCCGCGCCGCGTCGCCCGCGTCTCCAGCGCAAACGCGTCCGAGCCCGACTTCGCCTCGCTCAGCGCGTACGCCCCGATCGTATCCGTCGCCAGCCGCGGCAGCCACTGCCGCCGCTGCGCCTCCGTCCCCCACCGGATCAGCGCGTTCACGCACAACGTGTTCTGTACATCCACCATCACGCTTACCGCCGGATCCACCGCCGCCAGCTCTTCAATCGCCAGGATCGCCTCAAAGAACGTCCCCCCGGCCCCGCCATACTGCTCCGGCGCCTCGATCCCCATCAGCCCCAACGCAAACATCTGCCGGATCAGCCCCGCGTCCATCTGCTGCGCCTCATCCATCCCCCGCACCAGCGGCGCAATCCGCTCCCCCGCGAACTGCCGCACCGTATCCCGGAACATCCGCTCCTCCTCACCCAGCTTCGTCAACGCCGCGGGCCGCACCGCCTCAACCTCAACCATCCCCATCCCCCTCACAACCGAGCCGAGTCTAGCACCCAGACTCCACAGGGGTGTACCGACCGATTACCCCGGCCTACGCCTCCGCCGCTCGAAAACGGAGGAGCGACCGCCTCATCTAGCGATACACTTGGCTCTGCACCACGGAGAGACGATGAGCACACTCGCAGCAGCCCCCGTCGAGACGACCGAACGCCAGCCGGATCAGACCGAGACTCCCCTCGAGTCCCTCGCCTCCATCTGCAGCGTCCTCGCCGTCGGCTTCTTCGTCATGACCTTTATCTTCCAGAACTTCGAGATCCCCTCCGCCTCCATGGTCCGGACGCTGCTCATCGGAGACCACGTCCTCGTCGACCGCATCGCCCTCGCTCCTCCCACCCGGTGGGCCCCCTTCGTCCATTACCGCGATATCCGCCGCGGCGACATCATCGTCTTCCTCAAGCCCGGAAACCCCGACCTCTTCCTGGTCAAGCGCGCCATCGCCATCCCCGGCGACCGCATCCACCTCCGCAACGGCATCGTCTACCTCAACGGCGTCGCCCAAAACGAGCCGCAGGCCGGCAAACCCGTCGAAGACGGCAACCCCATGCACGCCTACATCCCCTACCGCGACGACTTCCCCGCCGTTCCCCCCGGTCCCAACGAGGACGTCACCGCCAGCTGGTCCATCGAGCTCCCCAGCCACATCCAGGGCGAGGACCTCGTCGTTCCCCCCGGAAAGATCTTCGCTCTCGGCGACAACCGCACCGAAAGCCTCGACGGCCGCTTCTGGGGCTTCGTTCCCCGCGAAAACATCGTCGGCCGCCCCATGTTCGTCTACTGGTCCTTCCAGACCCCCGCCGACCAGATCGACAAACAAAGCGTCGGCGAGCGCCTCAACTTCATGGGCCACATCCTCCTCCACATCTTCGATCAGACCCGCTGGAACCGCACCTTCCACCTGATCAAGTGACCCCGAAGGAGGCAGTCCGCCACGCGACCCGTCCACCGACATCAACAGGTATCACCGAATCCGCAGCGCAGAAAGGGGACGTCGACCAGATTCGTCCGGGCATCCTCGTCGTTCCTCGAAGAGCCTCCATGCAGGAGATAGAAGCACCCCAGCGGGCCAAGCAGGCCTCCACCGTCGCAGCCTCCTCCCCAACGTCGGAACGGCCTCACCTCTCCGCACGCTGGGTCTTTCTCGCCATCGCCGTCCTCACCCTCCTCCTGCTCGCCCTGCTACCGCCCTACATCAGCGTCAACCGCTACGGACACCGCATCTCCACCAGCATCAGCTCCAGCCTCGGCCGCCCCGTCCACTTCGACCACGTCTCCCTCAACCTCCTCCCCGTCCCCTCCTTCACCATCACCAACTTCGTCGTCGAGGAAGACCCCGCCTTCGGCAGCGAGCCCACCATCCGCGCCAACACCGTCGTCGCCAACCTCCGCTTCCGTTCCCTCTGGCGCCGCCGCATCGAGTTCGCCCGCATCTCCTTCGCCGAACCCTCCCTCAACCTCGTCCACGACCGCCGCGGCAAGTGGAACTTCGAGGGCATCCTCCTCCAGGCCGCCCACATCGACACCGCTCCCACCGCCCAGCCGGCCCCCGGCAGCATCCCCCGTTTCCCCTACATCGAGGCCACTGGCGCCCGCGTCAACCTCAAGGAGGGCGCCGAAAAGACGCCCTTCTCCCTCACCGAAGCCGACTTCGCCCTCTGGCTCCCCGACCCCACCGCCTGGAAGACCCGCGTCTCCGGCCGACCCGTCCGCACCGACACCAGCACCTCCGACACCGGCACCCTCCAGATCGAGGCCACCCTCGGCCGCGCCTCCTCGCTCATCTCCGTCCCCCTCCACCTACAAGCCGCCTGGACCGGCGCACCCCTCGGCGAGGCCAGCCGCCTCTTCGTCACCCACGACCTCGGCCTCCGCGGAGAGATCGCCCTCACCGTAAACGTCCTCGGCAGCCTGTCCAGCAACTCCATCGAGACCCACCTCTCCCTCAACCGCCTCCGCCGCTCCGACTTCGTCCCCGAGCAAACCCTTTCCATCGCCGTCGACTGCAACGCCACCGCCACCCGCATCTTCCACGAATTCTCCAACCTCCGCTGCTCCTGGCCCGTCCCGGACTCGAACGGCGCCACCCTCGCCCTCGCCGGCTCCATCCCCGACGTTCTCCAGCCCGCCTCCGCCGACATCCAGATCGGCACCGCCCGCCTCCCCGCCGCCATCCTCCTCAACTGGCTGCGCATCGCCAGCTCCCGCATCCCGCCCGGCCTCTCCGCCACCGGCCTCCTCTCCGGAAGCCTCACCCACGAACCCTCCACCTCGTCCACCAATCCATCCGCGTCGCAGTGGACCGGGCAGGCGACCATCCCCGAGCTCACCCTCTCCGGCGACCGCCTCGGGGCAACTCCCCTCATTCTCGAGGATGTCTTTCTCCACTCCGCCCCGGGGAACTCCGACGTCAAGCCCACCCACAATGCCCCGTCCGGCACCCGCCTCATCCTGGCTCCTCTCCTCCTCCCCCTCGGGGGGAGGGAGCCGGCCATCCTTGAAGGCTCCGCCGACCGGGACGGATACGCCCTCCATCTCACCGGGGACGTTGCGCTCAGCCGTCTCCTCGCCCTCGGTGCCTCCGTCCCCCAGCTCGGCGATGGTCTCCCTCTCGCCCTCCCCTCCGACGCCCTCTCCTCCAGCGCCCTCCCTCCTAGCGCCCTCCCCACCAGCCGCGTAGCGACGCCCACCTACCTCGACCTCTCCGCGTACCGGCCCCTCACCGGACTCCAGAGCGGCCTCCGGAGCGGCCTCCAGACCGGTATCCAGGTCGGTATCCAGGTCTGGACCGACCACCTCGCCCACACCGGCCCCGCCCCAGTCCGCCCACCCCGTTCCCGGCACACGTCCCGCCCCCGGACGCGGCGCCGAAGACCCTAACGCGCCGGAGCGATCTCCTGGAGGTGCGTGCTCGAGATCAACTCCGGAACAGTTCCGTCATTCACTTGGATCTGCGTCGGCTTCGCTTGGAACAGCAACCTCGTCGCCGCCACCGCGTGCGCCGGGACACGCACTCGCTCGGTCGCCGTCAACGCCCCTGACCTCACCGTGATCGGAACGTCCGCCACCGCTCCCCCATCGTTTCGGACCTGCACCGCCACCAGCCAACCCCCACGCTGTCCCCCCGTCACCGACACCTCGCGCGGCTCCGCACTCACCAGCGAAAGGTCCGGCAGACCGCGGTCGTGGTACACCCAGTCGTCAAACAACCAGCGATAGCTCTTGCCCGACATCTCCTCCAGCAAGCGCTCAAACCCCTCGGCATCCTTGTCCAGACGCGGGTTGCCGCTATACCGCTGCAGCGTCTGCTTCAGCGCCTCATCGCCGGCCAGATCGCGCAGCGACCACAGCACCGCCGCCGCCTTTGTCCGGTAATACACCGCATCGCTCGCCCGCAGCAGGCTCTCCTCCGCGCCCCCGCCCGTTCGCGTGGCAGACTCGGCCAGCGCCAGCCCGTGCGCCTGCTGTTCCATCGCCGCCACAGCGACCGCCCTCCCCTCCGTCCGCTCCATCCACAGCAGCTCCATCAGCCGCGCCACCCCCGCCTCCAGCCACACATGGCTCGACCGGAACCGGGCTTGCGTCAACGGAGCCACCAGCGACGAGCTCAGCTCCGCTCCACTCCTTCCTCCGATCGGCGCCACCACAACACCCCCGTCGGCAAACTCCGCCCCCCGGTGGTCGATCACCGTCAACACATGCTCGCTCGGCGCACCCATCCACTCCGTCAGCATCCGCTCCACCGGTGCGGCCGCCTCCGCCGTCCGCTCCACCGTCTCCCGTTCACTCGCCATCACCGCGATCGCCCCGCCCGTTGCGGAGGCCGGCTTGCCCGTCACCAGCAGGCTCGGCGTTCGGAAGCCAAGCTCTTCTGTCGCGAACTCCGCCGTGGCCACCCCCGTCGCCTCCGCCACCGGCGCATTCTCGTCGTCGTTCGTCAACTGCAGCAACCCGCGCCTGCCGCAGAAAAAGACCTCCGCCGGAGCCTCTCCCCGGTACACCACCGACACCCGCAGATGCATCGAGGCGCCCGCCTGCCGCAGCATCTGCTGCCCCGCCGCGTGCGCGAAACTCGCTCCCTCCCCCACAAACACCTGCGGCGAAGCGGTCGGATACCAGAGATCTCCCCCAAACCCGCGCAGCAGCGTGCCCTCCGGGGCGATCACGTCCCAACCCGCCTCCGCCAGCAGCGTCCCTTCCCCGGACCCCGCGCCCACAGCCCGCCCCGCCCCGGCAGCCGTCTCCGAACCCCGCGAGTCCGACGTCACGGAACCCGAAGCTCCGGAACTCGAAGCTCCAGACTCCGCCGCGCCCAGCCCACTTCCCCGCACCGCCGACGGCCCGATCGCCCCCGAGTAAAGCAGGCTCAGCTCCGCCGACGCCTTCGGCGCGAGCGGACCGAGCAGCCGAAACACCGCCTCGTTCGCCTGCCCCGTATGGTCCGCGTCCGTCTCCAGCAGATGCTGGCTCACCGGCAGCTTCTCCGTCCGATCCCCCATCCGCTGCGAAACGCCGTCCCAGTGCAGCGTCGACGCGATCTCGAGCGCGATCTCAGCCAGGGGCCTGTCCCCGTCGTTCCGCACCGTCACCCGCGCCAGCACCGCCAGACCCGCCTCCGCCGGTCGCAGCTGCACGGCCAGGTCGTACGCCGTAAAGGTCACGGCCGACCTCTCCGCGTCTCCCACCGCGACCTTCGCCTCCTCCTCCGTCGGCGCCTGCCGCCGCACGTCCTTCTCCTGCGTCTGTTCAGACTGGGCCGGCGTCTGCGACGCCTGCGCGGGGACGCCGCCGCTCACCGCTCCCAGCAGAACTCCTCCCAGCAGAACGCGGAAGACCGGCATCCCCCATCGGCCCTCGACGCCGCCCGAGCTCGCGGTCCCACCGTTGTCGCCGCGGTCCCTCAACTTCCCAGACCCTTGAGCTTCTTCACCGGCCGCTCCACCCTCTCGGCCACCGCCGGCCTCCGCCGCTGCCGCATCGCCTCGTACATCACCACCGCCCCCGCCACCGATACGTTCAACGACGACACGCTGCCCGCCATCGGAATCCGCAGCAGGTGATCGCACGTCTTCTTCACCAGCTCATGCATCCCCGCACCCTCGCGCCCCAGAACCAGCACCACATTGGCCCGAAAATCGAAGTCCAGGTAGTCCACCGTGCCCCGCTCGTCCAGACCCACCACCCAGAAGTTCCTCGCCTTCGCCTGCTCGAGCGACCGCACCACATTCGTCACCTGCGCGATCCGCACATGCTCGGACGCCCCCGCCGACGTCTTTGCCACCGTCGCATTCAACGGCGCCGCCCTCCGCTCCGGCAGAATCACACCGTCCACCCCAGCCGCGTCGCACGTCCGCAAAATCGCCCCTAGGTTGTGCGGATCCTCCACCCCATCCACCGCCAGCAGAAACCGGAACTCGCCCGCGCCGCCGCCCTCCAACAGATCCTCAAGCGCCAGCAGCTTCCGCTCCCGCACCATCGCCACCACACCCTGGTGCGCCTCCGTCTTCGCCAGCCGCGTCAACTGCTCCCGTGGCTCCACCGACACCCTCACCCCCGCACCCCGGCAAAGCTCCACGAGCCGCTCCAGTCGGTCATCCCGACGCTCCCGCGCCACCAACACATGCTCCAGCCCCCGCGATCCCGACCGAACCGCCTCCTCCACCGGATGCAGCCCATACAAAACATCCATTCCCCAAGTCTACGGTCGAACCCAACTCTACGGGCGAAACCCAAGTCTACGGGCGAAACCACGCGCCCCGCATCCCCACCCACGCCCGGAGGTCGTAAAATCAAAGCCGCGGCACACCCGGACCCCAAAAACCTCTCCCGTCATCCCGCCGGAAGGTTTTCTCCCGCCCACACCGCGTCTTTCTCAAGAAAAGGAGCGTCTCTACCCCCATGCGCGGATCCCCGATGACAGCCTCAGCCATCCTGATCGCCTCGCAGACTCACGCCGAGAACGCCTCCATCGCCCGCGGCCTCAAGCGGGAGGACCCCGACCTCCTCGACCGGCTCATCGAGCAGTACCAGCACCGCCTCCTCCGCTATCTCCTCTTCCTTACCGGCAACCGCGAGGTCTCCGAAGACCTCTTCCAGGAGACCTGGATCCGCGTTCTCCTCCGCGGCGCCCAGTACAACGGCAAAGCCCGCTTCGACACCTGGCTCTTCACCATCGCCCGCAACCTCGTCATCGATCTCTCCCGCAAGCGCACCGCCATCAGCCTCGACGAGCTCTCCGACAGCTCCGAGGACGACCGCCCCATCGAGTTCCCCATCAACGATCCTTCCCCCCTCCAGCAGATCCAGATCGGCGAAGATCGCGCCGAGGTCAACGAGGTCCTCCACACGCTCGAATCCAACTCCCGCGAGGTCCTCGTCCTCCGCTTCTTCGAAGATCTTTCCCTCGAAGAGATCGCTGGCGTCACCAAGGCCCCGCTCTCCACCGTCAAGTCCCGCCTCTACCGCGGCCTCGCCTCCCTCAAGCCCGAGATCGAACGGCTTCGCCTCGTCCGCCACTCCGAGGTCGCCGAATGACCCATCCATCCCGCAACCCCTACCGCTCACCGTCCACATCCACAAACACCCACGCCGCAGCCCCCGCCGCCCTCGTCAACCGCACCCATCGCATCGTCCGCGAGCGCGCCAAAACCCAGTCCGACCGCAAACGCCTCCGCAAAAGCCTCTGGATCCCGCTCTCCGTCTGCTCCGCCCTTGTCCTCATCATCTCCACCGGGGTCTGGACCGCCCTCGCCCAAAACGACCTCTCTCCCGCCGGCATCCCCACCACCATCCCCGACGCCGGCGAGCAGATGCTCGTCTTCCTCCTCTGGTTCTTTCCCGTCTCCGCCGCCCTCCTCGCGATGGTCTGGTTCAACAAAACACGCTCCACCTCCGGCAGTGAGTCCGCGCAATGAACCTGCCGTGGCAAAGGGAAGCGCCGCCCTCCCTCCAGTCGAGGAACAACCCCGGATCCGACCCCGAACGCGCCGACGACCTCAGCATTATCCCCGCCTGGTCCGTCATTCTCTCGGTCCTTGTCTTCTGCGCCGTCCAGTACCTCTTCCACGTCGTCATGCCCCACCACAAGCATGAGCTCCTCCCCATGCGTCTCCTCATGGGCTACTCCTGGGGCACCGCCTTCGCCAGCTACGTCCTCCTGGTCGGATACGTCAGCCGCGACGTCAAACGCCGCGACATGCCCGCCGCCGTTTGGATGCTGATCGTCGTCCTTATGCCCGGCGGCGTCGGCGCCGTCGTCTACTTCCTCATGCGCCAGCCCCTGCTCTCCCGCTGCCCGCACTGCAGCACCGAGATCAACGCCGGCTTTCACTTCTGTCCGCAGTGCCAGTTCCAGATGGCCCCCGTCTGCGGACAGTGCTTCCGCAGCGTCAAAATCACCGACGTCTACTGCACCCGCTGCGGTCACGATCTCGCCCAGGACGGATCCCCAGCCCGCCTCCGGTCCTACAGCGACTGAGCCCCCGCATGTCCCTCTCCGCCCTCATCGTCGACGACGAGCCCCTCGCCCGCCAGGAGCTCCAGTTCCTCCTCGAAGAGGTCGGTGACATCGATATTCTCGCTCAGGGCTCGAACGGCATCGAAGCCGTCGAACTCATCCGCATCCACAACCCCGACCTCCTCTTCCTCGACGTCCAGATGCCCGGCCTCGATGGCTTCGCCGTCCTCAAAAAACTCATCGACCGCAAGATCAAGCTCCCCCAGGTCGTCTTCGCCACCGCCTACGATCGCTATGCCGTGCGCGCCTTCGAGGTCAACGCCGTCGACTACCTCCTGAAACCCTTCGAAAAAAATCGCGTGGAGCGCACCCTCGAAAAAGCCCGCGCTCGCGTAACCGGCAAGCTCGATCTCTCCGCCTCCACGCCCGAGCTCGGCACCGAGGCCAAACTCGACACCCTCCTTCGCCTCATCGGCGAGCAAACCCACGGCCGCTCCCGGGATACCGGCAAGGTCGTCGTCCGCGCGCAGAGCCGTCTTATGCTCGTCGACCAGCGAGAGATCTGCTTCGCCTCCATCGACGACGGAGCCATCAGCGTCGTCGGCGCCCACGTCGAAGGCCTCTCCAACTGCCGCACCCTCGAAGAGCTCATGGACCAGCTCGACCCCGACGCCTTCTGGCGCGCCCATCGCTCCTTCGTCGTCAACATCCAGCACATCCGCGAGGTCGTGCCCTGGTTCAAGTCCAGCTACCAGCTCCGCATGGACGACCCTAAAAAAACCGAGATCCCCGTCAGCCGCTCCCAGACCAAACGCCTCCGCGAACTCTTCAACCTCTAACCCAGGCAGTTCGCCGAGGCCTTCTGAAGTTTCCGGGAATTTGCTCGTCTCGAAACGGCACGGACTCATAAAAGACTGAGAACTTCGCTTCAAGGTAGGGCGGGGGCTTCAGCCCCGCCCTAAAGACCGCCCCGTACTGCGGCTCTAAAGCAGTTCTGTCCCGGGTGTAGCTCCACTCCTTTCGGGCTGAAGGCCCGATGTATCTTAGCCTTGGGCGAAGCCCTAGGGGAGGGGTCTCAAAAGCCCGGACAGAGGACTGAAAGCCCGATCTAAAAATCCGGGCTATACCTGTAGCAGAACAGCTCTAAGCCAGGCAGTTCGTCGACGCCTTCTGAAGTCGCCGGGAATCTGCTCGTCTCGAAAGCGCACGGACTCAGAAGATGCTGAGGACCTCGCTTCAAGGTAGGGCGGGGCTTCAGCCCCGCCATGAAGGCCGCCATGTACTGCGGCTTTAGCCGCTGGGGTATGCCTCCGTCAGCACTGCCGAATACCTCTGCACTCTCAGCCGTGCCGTAAGCCGCTGCGGTGTGCGCTCGCTGTTACCTGCCTCCTACTTATCTCAGCAGCGTCCAGTAACAATTGTTCCTACCGCTCACCCCGCGGCCGCCGGTAATGGTGGTTGAAGTCGAACCGGTACACCGCGCCCAGCGTCAGCACCTTGGGGTAGATCGTCCCCGTCGTCGCCAGCTGCGATACCCCTCCCGGTGTCGACACAAACACCGGCGCTCCCGGCTGCCCGTTCGAAATCGCAAACGGCACCTGCCAGATCTGGTACTGGAAGTCCCCCTTCACCGCCCAGTTGGGCGTCAGGTCATAGTCCACGCCCACTCCCGGCGAGAAGACTGTCGACGTCGACGAAAGAAACAGCAGCGCCCCAATCTGGAGCCCGCTTCTCTGGTAGTCGATCTGCCCCCGGCCAACCAGAAAGTCCGCGTACGGGTGCAGGCGGCCCAACTGACGCTCCACCTTCAACCCGCCCAGAAAGTTCTTCTGCGCGTCGATCGTTCCCTTGTGCAGGGGGTAGGTCGCGCGCACCTCCAGCACCGGCCGGTATCGGCGATAGGTCAAAAAGGCAAGGTCCGCTCCCGCCGTCACCGACAGGTTCCGCCCACCCAGAATGTTCGTATAGGTTCCGGTCCCGCCCCCAAACGCCGAGAGCGCCAACTGCTGGGTGGCTGTCGCAGGTGCTGCAACCTGCGCCCGGCTGAGCGTGGCCTGCGCGAACATCACTACGCTGAGGATCGCTGCTGTTGCGATCAGAAGTCTCTTCATCTCGGGTTTCAACCCTCTTCTAGTTTTTTGTTGGTGCGGCGCTAACCTGGAAAGACATCCACCCTATCGGCAAATACCGGCTTTTCATTAGATGCTGTATGACTCCCGATCTCGTCCGTCCCCTTCCGCCCGGGCCCTTGCTTTAACGTACTTCCAATTCACATACAGAGCATGGTTGAGGTGAAACGTCAGGCCCTCCCTCCCATCCAGAAATCCCAGCCGAATCACGTAGTTGTAGAAGAAGGTCAACACGGGGTTCAACACCGTGTTCGTCACAAACGCGACCGTCGACCTGCTGGTTTTTCCCCGCGCCAGCAGCAGCGGAACGCTGGCCGTGCTGTACCTCTGCATATGCTCGATATACGCGTCCAGCGTCGGATATTGGAAGTGCTCGAGGTCGCCGCCCTCAAGCTGTCCCACCGGCCCCGTCGGCTTCGGTGTCGCGTGCGGCTCGGTATCCTCGCGCAGCCGCGCGAAGCCCCTCCGAAACAGCCGCAGCTTCCGGTCCGGGTACAGGCCGCCATGCCGCATCCACCGCCCAAAGATGAGATTCACCCGCGGCACCGTGTACCCCGCAAACCTCGGTTCGCCCGCCAACAGGCTCCGTATCCGCTCCGCCAGCGCCGGCGTCACCACCTCGTCCGCGTCCAGGTTCAAGATCCACCGCTGCGTGCACTTGTCCAACGCCGAGTTCACCTGCGTCCCATACCCCTTCCACGCCTCCTCAAACACCACCGCCCCAAAGGTCCTCGCAATCGCAATCGTCCCATCCGTCGACCCCGAGTCCACCACCACAATCTCATCCGCCCAACGGACGCTCGCCAGCGTCCGCGCGAGGTTCTCTGCCTCGTTGTAGGCGACGATCGCAACCGAAAGGGTATTGGTCAAAACAGGCAAACAAGGGTCTCCTCGATTCTATAGACCCCTATTGCCTCCAGCCTGCCAACCTTCGTCCCGGCCCGCTCTCGAGCATCCGCTCCACCCGACCGAAAAGCGACGCCAGAGTGGCGCAAGGACCCACGCCGGATCTGTAGAACAGAAATAGATGTTGAGAGGCCCCGGAAGATCAGAATCACCGCCTTCGGTCGCTTCCGCCTCTCCACTGGGCAACTCCTTCGGAATCTAGACTTTAGCTGTAAACCTATTCGTTGCAAGACTTACCGGAGCGTCGTTTTCTAGGCCTAACAAACGAGAGACTTTACGGATCGGTACGGGGGGGGGAGGGTACCCACCTCAGAAGTCCAGCACCACCTGCGAGTACACCGGATCCCGAAACGTCGCTTCGAGCGCCTCGCGCAACGGCGTCGCGCGCACCCCAAAGATCCCCGGCCAGTCGATCACCTCGAACACATCCGGCGTCACCAACGCCTCCAGCTGGCTGGTCGTGAACGCCGGGTTCTTGTCCACGAGAGCATTCGCCCGCAGCAGCATCCAGAACACCGAGTACGGTACCTTCTGGATCCGCGCCCGGGCCCCCACGGCCGCCTTCACCTCGCGGATCAGATCGATATAGTCGATCCGCTCCTGTCCGGTGATGTTGTACGCCCCCGTCTTCTCCGTCTCGAGCGACGACAGAATGATGTCCGAGAAGTCGCCCGCATACAGCGGCTGCCGAAGATACCGTCCGCTGCCCGGTATCGGAAACACCGGCACCCGCTGCATGAAGCGCGCCAGCCACCCTACATGCTTCCGGTCAAACCAGCCAAACATCAGCGTCGGTCGCAGCACCACCTGCTTGATACCCGACTGCGCGATCAACGCCTCCTGCGCTTTCTTCGTCTCCGTGTAGTTGTCCACCGCCTTCGAGTTCACCACCGACGACGAGATGCTCACCGCATACGGCACCTTATACCGCAGTGCCGCCTCCAGCAGCCGCTCCGTCGCCAGTACGTTGTTCCGGACAAACTCCTCCGGATACAGCCCCCCGATCTGCGCATGGAGAATCACCAGGTGCGTGCACCCCTCAAGCTCCCCCTGCCACCCATCCGAGCTAGCCAAATCCTCCACTAACACGCGGATTTCAGGATGGTGACGCCGCAAGATCTCCGCGTTTGTCCTGTGCTTATCAATTGCAACGATCTCGCCCATCTGCTTCGCCTTCAGTCGAGGAAGCAGGTTCTGCCCCACTAAACCGGCAGCCCCGGTGATGACCACTTTTCTCTGCATAACAGTCAAGGGTAAAGCGAGTCCTTCGTTTGGGTCCAGCGATCCCCGATCCGTCGATCGCCGATCATGTCTCGATCGAACCTAGGCTAGACTTGGGCCAAGAAGACCGATCTTTCGCCACCTCGTGGAGAAGCGTTTGCCCCTGATCAACACGCACTTGCAACCTGATCTCTCCCAAGCAGAGCCTAAGCCACAGAGCCTCCTTCCACTTGGGCTCGGCCTGGTGGTCCTTGCCCTGACCGCGTTTGTCTGTGCCGGTGCCGCGCATCTCATCCATCGGGGCGTTCGGGTTATCTCCGATGACATGATGTACGTGCGGACTATCTTCCGCTTCTACGTCATCATGATCGGCAGCTTCGTGGCTGCGTTCCTCATGACGCCGGCGCTCGACAACCTTGTGCACACAAGGAGGCGTTACTGGAAACCCGCCTACACTTACTTCACCCTGGCGGCGGTGTGCGCCTTCTTATGCGCCTTTCTTGTCCATTTCGGCCGTTGGCAGTTCGGCGGATTCGATTACAACATCCTGATCGAGGTAGGTTGGCGACAGCTTCTCGGGCAGAGGCCTTACGTCGACTTCGTTACGTCCACACCTCCGGGCTTCAACCTCGGCATGAAGTTTGCGTACCAGATCTTCGGCGCGTCGTGGGACGCGAACCTCTATCTCAGCGCGCTCTTTGCTTGCATTACCTTCCTGTGGATGTACTGGCTGATGCGGCGGCTTCGGCTTGGCAGGCTGGCAGCAACCCTAATGGCCCTCGCGGTCGAGTGTGCTGTCATGCTGACACTTTGCTTCTGGTGGTACAACAACAGCACACTCATCTTCGCGTCCATCTTCTTTCTCTCGTGCCTCCTCCTGGCGCGAGAAGGAGCTTCACGATCGGCGCAGATGTCGTTCTGCCTTTCCCTCGCAATTATGGTGCTCATGAAGCCGAACATCGCCGGAGTGACCGCGGTGTGCGGGATCGCTCTGCTGCTGATGCTCGCGGAACGCAGGATCCTGATTGTTGCCCTGACTGCGGCAGCCTCGCTGCTTGCGGTACTGCTCCTACTTGGGAACCATGTCTCCATCCCAGCAATGCTGGCGAGCTACCATGGCGCCTCCCTCGAGCGGGGCGGGTTCAGCACCTTCGGCTTCGACGAGATGAATCACTTCGGCAAGCTAACGGCACTCGTCTGGGTTGCGGTCCTCGCACTTCCCTTGGTCAGCCTCGCACCTCGAATAACGCAACAGCTGCAGCAGCGGAGTTGGCTGGAGTTCGCCTTCAGCATGTTCTTTCCCTTAGCGGTGCTCATCGCCCTTTACGGGATTGCAACGAATGGAGAGCTACGCGATGTGGAGTGCGGCGTCCTCTTGGCGGCCGGTGCAGTCCTCGTTTTTGGAATGCGCATCTCTGGGTCGCTCATGCGTCGGGTCTACATCGCGGTTGTCTTCGCGGGGACGGTGGGCGATCTCTTTTTGGGAGCCATCCGCACCCGCATCTACACCATCGGTTCCGGCATGTTCTTTGAATGGGCGGATAATCATCATCGGGTCAACAGCGGATTCCTGCAGAACATGCAGATTAGTTCGACGATGCAGCATGTTGAGGAGCAGGTGGTCGAGGCCAAGGAGCAGAATGGGGGGCCTTACTTCTTCGGGCCTCGTATCGATTTCAACTACGCGGTCTTGGGTCTGCCATCGCCGGAGCACTTCGCGGCATGGTGGCACCCAGGTACGGCCTTTGCACGGAGAGACGTGCCGCAGCTTCTAGAAGCCTGGAAGCAGCATCACTTTCAAACCCTTATCTTCCTAAAAGGTGATTACACTTACTACCCTGACGAGTTCACAGATCTTATTAGAAGGAACTATACGCAAGATGACCGCTATCCGGAGATAACGGTCTATCACGCGCATAAATAGATCGAGGAGATATCGGGTCGCCTGCGCCGAGGCAACGCGGGTAACCCTAACGCGGTCTCAGAGGTTGCGAGACCGGTTGCCGGTGACGAGACGAAGAAGCAGCGTGAGGAGGACTGCGCCGACTACGGCGACGAGGATGGTGTATAGAAGGCCGCCCTGTCCGGAGTACCCGAGAGAGCGCATGATGAAGCCGCCAACGATAGCACCGACAATGCCAACAAGGATATCGCCTATTGCGCCGAAGCCGCTGCCCTTCATGAGCTTTCCCGTGATGAAACCGGCGATAAGACCGACAATAATCCACCAAATTATGAACATCTGCTTGCTCCTTATAGTGTTGCTGAGATTGGCCGATGTGAATGCTTCGGCTCTGCTGCGTTGGGAACCTGGGAACGAGGTACGAGGTGGCTTTCGGTTCAGTGCCCTGCAGCACACATCGGCTGTTGCAGTTCATCAGAGTGACATCTTTAGTTTTAGGTTGTTTGTCACCCATCTTTTGCGGGGCGGATTCGTAAGCAGATATGCGGGCGGGTTGCCCTCGAAGGGCGCGGGTAAGCCGGGGGTGTACTCTCCTCTCTGTACTCTGGAGTCGAAGTCTTCGATCGCTTAGGGTTAGGTCCGTACCGGATTCCGGCGCCAAGCGCTGGCGGATCCAGCCACGCAGATGGATCAGAGCCCGCTTACTTCGGGTTTACTGGATCGTGCTGGGTAGTTGCGCCATGGTGCCGCTTTTTGGATGGGGAGGGTGCGCGAGCTTTTGCAGAGAATTCTTGAGACGATGGCCTAAGTGCAGCATCGGATTTCCGAGATCAAGAGGAAGACCAGGCCCCGAGGCCTCCTCTTTCGAGTTTGATGGAGGTGCGAGGTACACGGGTTGGTTCTGCGAGGGATGGGCGGGGAGATTGCAAAGAAATTCTTGACGGGTGGGTGGCGTCTTGTAGAGTGTCGGAATCAGTGTGGAGGGTTTATGAAGGACGCGATCGGGCAGGAGATTACGGCGGCGGAGGGACCAGCGATGTCGGCGGAGGAGCGGGTCGAGGAGGGGAAGCTGATCCGCCGGTTGCAGATGATGATGAACATGGTCATGCAGGTGATTGCGCAGGACGGGACGCTGTCAGTGGAGGAGGCGTCGCAGATGATCGCGGACAGCCGAAAGGCGGCGCTGGCGATGTTTCCGGGCAAGGAGCTGGCTTATGACCTGATCTGGCGGCCACGGTTCCAGCGGCTGATGCGGGAGCGGTTTCGGATCATGTAACTGGACGGGTCACGGTGTGGGTGGGGCGGCGGCCGAGGCGGGCGAGGTCGCGGGTTTGGTTGGGACAGCCACCGTGAGGGCGGTGATGTCGGTGTGGAGGATGAGGGGCTGCTCGGCGTTGCCGAAGCTGCGGACGGTCTTTTCTTCGGTGCGGGTGGGCGGGACACAGCCCGGTGGGCAGTTGGGGACCTCGGTGCGGGTGACGTCGCGGGGGTCGGTGACTTTGAGAGTGTACTCGCCTTCGGGGACGTAGAGGAAGTGGAAGGCGTTGTCGTCTTTGCCGACCTCGGTGGAGACGAGTTGGGAGTTGTCGTCGGTGTAATGAAGGGAGACCTTGGCGGCATTTACGGTGCGGCCGGTGGCGCCTTCGAGGACGGTTCCGGAGATGGCGTGGAGGGTGGAGAGGGGGATCTCGATGTCGTTGCCAGCCGAGTCTTCCGCCCCGGTGAGCTTAATGGGTTTGGCATCACGCTGGCGCATGAAACTACCAGAGTAGATATCGAGGGAGTAGCGGGTGTTGGAGTAGGAGGAGCCGCTTTCGCCGAAGATGTGGTTGACGATGACTTCGGAGAGCTCGAGGGAGGTCTTGAGGAGGTACTCGCCGGCGGGGAGGCCGGTGATGCGGAAGTGGCCCTGGTCGTCGGTAAGCGTGGAGCCGAAGGGACCGGCGAGGAGCTTGGTACGGAAGCTGGACCATTTGCCGGATTTGTCCCTGCGCAGGAGGGAGACGCCGGTTGCGGCGTCGGGGGTGCCGTCGTCGAAGCGGATGGTACCGGCGATGGTGGCGCCTTTGAGTAGGTGGACCTCGGCGGAGGAGGTGCGGTTGGCGGCGACGGACACGGGGGTGAGGAGTGTGGCCATGAGTTTGGCGGTGGCCTCTGTGGGGTGGTTGAGGTCTTCGCGGGAGAGCTGGGCGAGGGGCGAAAGGTAGCCGATCTTTTCGGCGATGACGTAATAGTCGCCCGGATGGACGTCAGGAATAATAAAGGAGCCGTCGAGGAGAGTTTGGACGATCTTGGTGGCGGGTTCGGGCTTGTAGTCTTTGCCCTCAGGTTTAAGTGCGGGGGAGGTGAGGTCGACGATGGGTTGGAGGACGACCGAGGCGATGCGCGCGGGGAGGTGCGTGTCATCGCAGAGAACATGGCCGGTGACGGTTCCCGTGGGGGAGGGCTGCTGGGCGAGGGTGGTGCCGGTGAGCAGGAGACAAAGTATGGTAGCGCGCATTGGGACGACTCCGGTTAGCGGAAGTATAGCGAGCCTTCCGTGCGAGTGATTCGGGATGCGTGGGTGCGAATGTTTCGGACGGATGAATTTGGGTTGACGACGTTCTGATTGGCGGGATGGAGCCGTGACGGAGATTGTTGGGAGCAGTAGCTTGTCGTTTTGACACAGCGAAGAGCGGTAAGGAGTTGCTGAAGCGAGCGAATGACGGTGACGGCAACGTTGCGGGCGTTTGTTTTGATTGGGAGAACTCCACACTGCCGGGAAAAGGCGCGCATCCTATTGAATGTTTTCAAGGAGAAAATCATGCGAATGAAGCGAGTTGTATTCACAGCTGCGCTGCTCTGTGGTCTGGCAGCACCGAGTTTTGCGAGTTCTCTTACCTATACGGCGACGTTGAGCGGGGCGGCACAGGTTCCGGCGAACGCGTCCAAGGGAACGGGCTTTGTGACGTACACGCTGACGGGCGATCTGCTGACGGTGGACCTGACATTTACGGGTCTGTCGGCGCCGGCAGCGGCGGCCCACATCCATTGCTGCGCCGCGGCGAACGCGAATGCGGCGGTGGTGCTGCCGTTCGCGGGATTTCCGGGAGCGACGTTCGGGACGTACATGAATACGTTCAATCTGAGTACGTTTGCGTTTGGCGGGGGAGTCTCCGAGGCCCAGCTGATCGCGGGATTGAACGACGGAATGACGTACACGAACATCCATGACGCGAACTACCCGGGGGGAGAGATTCGCGGGCAGATCGCGCCCTCGGCGGTTCCGGAGCCGGGCAGCCTCGTGCTACTGGCCACGGGGGCTTTGGGGGTTGCGGGGGCAGTGCGACGACGTATGGCTGCGTAATGGGCTGGAGATTGAGGTTGGGGGAGATTGAGACCAGGTCCTGCGGGACCTGGTTCTTTTTGCGGGGGAGACGGATGAGGGAGGTACCCGGGTTGGTGAGGAATTTCGGTGGCGATTCCGCAAGAAACCTTGACGTATGGGCAGCGTCTCGTAGAGTGTCGGACTTGTTGCGGAGGATCTATTGAAGGACGCGATCGGGCACGAGGGGTCAGAGTAGCGGAGAGGCCAGCGATTTCGGCGGAGGAGGATGAAGCTTTGCCTTGTCCCTCTCACGGGGCTTTGGGGAGGGCGGAGAGGGGGGTTTTGACGGGGGTGGCGAGGCCGACGAGCTCGGTGATGCTGTTGCCGGCAAAGTTGGTGATCCAGAGGTTGCCGCTTGGGTCGATGGCGAGAGCGAAGGCCTGGAGGGAGGTGGGGGTGGGGGCGGGGGGGCCCCCCGCCGGGGGGGGGGGAGTGGGTTTGACCGGGGTAAGGGGAGGCGGCGCCGGCGAGCTCGGTGACGGAGTTGCCGCGGAAGTTCACGACCCAGACCGTGCCGGCGCCGTCAATGGCGATGCCCTGGGGGTGGTTGAGGCCGCCGCCGGTGAAGCCGCTCGAAAGGACGGCGCCGGTGGGGGAGACCTGACTAACGCTGTCGCCGAGGTAGTTGGCGACCCAGATGTTGCCGGCGAGGTCGAGCGCGAGGCCGGAGGGTGCGTCGCAGCAGGCTACGTTGGTGAACTGCCGGCCGTCGGCGGAGACGCGGGTAATGGTGTTGCCGCCCATGTTGGCGATCCAGGCGGCGTGCGAGGCGTCGAGGGCGATGGCGACGGGGAAGGCGAAGAGGTCCGAGAAGTAGCCGGAGGCGCCGGAGGTGGGCTGGCCGGAGGGGTTGAAGAGAGTGAGGTGGGAGTTACCGTAGTCGACGACCCAGGCGGCGCCGCTGGGGTCGATAGCGGTGGCAACAGGGAAGTTGAGGCCACCGGTGGAGAAGCCGTTGGGGCCGGAGAGAGGCTGGCCTGCGGGGTTGAGGACGGTGACGGCTCCGAAAGCGGCATTGATGGTGGAGGGGCTGTTTTCGTCAGTGATCCAGACGTTGTCGGACAGATCGATGGCGAGGCCGTAGGACTCGGATAGGCCGTAGCCGGTGATACCGGAAGGGAAGGTTGGAACGCCGATGGGCGAGAACTGGGAGACGAAGCCGGGGTAACTGGCGACCCAGAGATTGCCCTTGCTGTCGACGGCGATGGGGCCGGGCTCGTTGAGGCCGCCTCCGGTGAAGGTGAGGGGCAGCGTCCAGTCGGGAGGAGCGGAGGTAAGGGTGGGGGCGAAGGCGGTGGAGGTCTGGGAGAGGTTGAAGAGAGCGGGGACGTTGGCTCCGGGATTGCGGACGAGGTTGAGGGCGGCGTCGAGCGTGTTGGTGGGTATGGTCTTGGCGGTGGTGAGGGAGAAGAGCTGGGTGCAGGCCGGGGCGGAGATGGTGCAGGTGTTGAGAAGATTGGCGAGGGCGTTGATGCGTGGGGCGGGGGAGGTTCCAGTGGCGGGGAAGGTGGAGCCGGGGGAGGCTCCAGTGGTGTTGCCGGCGAGTGAGAGGGCGATGGCGACGGCGTTGGCGAGGCCGGCGGTGTTGGTAGCGGTGGCGCCTACGTTTGCGCCAGGAGCGAGGAACTGGGAGAGGGCCCAGGCGAAGGCGGCGGTCGTTAACTCGTTGACAACGAATTTCGGGGAGGCGGGGAGACTGTCGCAGCGGCCGAGGGGGGTGATGAGGGTGATGGCGGAGTTACTGCCGGCAGAGGCGAGGGCTCCGTTGCGGGCGGCGAGGTAGAGCTGCGAGGAGGCTGCGGGGCAGGTGTAACTGGCGGCGATGGTGAAGGCGCCGGTGGGGTCGGTGGCGGCGGCGGAGGAGAGTTGGGTGGGGGTGGAGCCGTTGCCGGTGGCGCCAGCAGCGTACAGCTGGACGGTGGCTCCGGCGAGGGGCTTTCGGCCGGCGAGGACCTGGCCGGAGATGGCGAT
>JAABUO010000686.1_pt1 | contig 56674 bp, 58 predicted proteins | sample 5559291 | NCBI WGS metagenome assembly JAABUO01 (sample SAMN10711878, study PRJNA513372) | rock metagenome | isolation source: Antarctica rocks | place: Antarctica: Victoria Land, Finger Mt sud | reverse complement strand
CGGATACGAGAAGCTCGCTAGTCTCAAATTGCCGCAGACGGTTGCACAACGCAAGGCAGCATGAGATAATCACGGCCGACGAGGAACGCTGTCGCTACATTTCCCCGCAGATCGCGGCAAGCTCGCCGTACCCACTAAGTAGCCGTTGTAATAGTAATCGACGTAATAGTGGTTAACGTTTTCGCTTGCCAGTTCGTACGAGTGCCAGCCAATCCATGGACGGGATGGGTACAGCGCTTGCTCCACGTATACGCCCGGTGTGTCAAACGCTATAAATCCGCCAGTCCAACATTGATTATTAACGTTCCCGTCAATATCGCCCATTTCAGTCCATGAACTGACCGACGCGTCGACCCGCCACATCTCACTCGTAATAAACGAATATGGATCGTCATAATTGCATCGCGAGTATAACTGTCCCGTGTAGATGTAGGTGAATGTGCTGTCGACATTGCGGTTATAGTACCGGAAATCGTGGTAGCGATAGGTTGCGCCAACGTACGTTGGTGCGATAGTGGAGCTAACCATGGCGCATACTGCCAAGATCATCTTACGTAGATCAGCCGTCGTAAGTCTCCGATAACGTCTCAAAACCACAGCAGAAATTAGGTTCATCGTTTGAACTGTTTATTGTTTGAACCGCCCATGAGAAGCCGCTCCTTTGCGTCCGAGATGCGGAACGCTGTTCGGCCAGATCGGTAAGCCGGTCAGCCATGCCTTGGTCGGACGCTGCGTCCATGATATGAGCCCCCGAGAAGTTGCAGATTACAGTACAGTGCAGTGCAGGTACGATGCTCGCTCTCCTTCTGTTTGTCAAGCCCGACGCGGTAGGCGGCCAATGAACGCGCAACCACGCTTTTAGGGCGTCAGCTTGCTCACCAAGGTGGCGGCCTGCTGCTTGGCAGAAGCTCAATCTGTTGGGGGCGAGCTACCGTTCTTTGATAGTGACCCTTTTCTCATGTTGTAACCCTACTATAAGTGAGGGCTCGAGTGGTTATGCGGAAGTGCTAAACGCGCGATGCGCGCTTCCGCGCGTTATACGCAACACGATGCTGACTCCGTGACACCCGCCCCATCAAACGGACGCGCGCCCGAGTCTACGCGGAATGCGCTCTTGAAGGCAGCGAGGGCGATCTTCTTGACTGCCGGTTATGATACCGCCAGCCTCGAACGAATCGCCGATGAAGCCGGAGTCGCACGCCGCACGCTCTACAATCAGTTCGATAGCAAAGAGACATTGTTTCGAGCAGTCCTTGATCAACTTGGCCAGAACCTCTCGTTGCCGGGCGAAGATGCGTCTATAGACAATCCGCGACAAGGTCTCGTCGCACTGTCTCGCGACGTTTTGCGATCACTTACGACTATAACCGACCTCGTCTTGATGCGTATGACGATAACGGAAAATCCAGGGCTTCAAAAAACTGTGCAGGCCTTTTGCAACGACAGCTATGGGCGCGCGATTGGCGCCATCGTTTCATACTTGCGTCGGTTGCAGCAAAACGACATATTGCTGATCAAAGACCTAAACCTTGCCGCGCGGCAGTTCGTAGGGTTATTCAGCGAAGAGCTCGTCTGGGAACGCGTGGTTGAGGGTCGCCGGCGTTCTGCTCTTCGAACGCACGCTGACGCGACGATACATGAGGCGGTCGATGTCTTTCTAAGCTTGTATTCTGAGCGCTGCTCCTTACAGATGAAAAGTCGGTAAGCGCGCAAGAAGTCGCAGCGTTCGATCCGACGCGTGCCGGCAAGCTGTTGGACCGCTATCGGGCGATCAAAGCGAAGCTGACGCCGCTGACGCTCAACACCGTCGATCGGAGCGCGCGCGCATACGAGTGCCTGGCCGAAGGACCAGTCCTCCGTGCGAATAGGGCAATTCCCGCTGCTGCGGAGCAGTTCCGCGAAGCGTTTGAGATTTTCGACGCGGTGGGTTATCGGTGGCGCGCGGCGACGGGGCCGCGCTTCCTCTCGCCGAGCTCTTTCAGCGTCCGCTCGAAGTGGATTACGTGCGACGAGAAGCCGCTGAGCGTCCCAACTCATGGTTGGAACGTCGGGCCGCTACCCTATGTACGCATGACGCGCTGAACGTCTGAAACAAACAGCAGGGGAGCACGTGTACCGAAGTACCCTTCTTCTTCCGCCACGGCCTCGGTTACTACGCATCCTTGCGATCGTCCGCGGTGAGGACTTGCAGTGTACGTGTTGCCGTGGTTCGTTTATCGATACGCGTCCTTGCGGTCATCGGCACTTTGCGCGCGCAGCATACGCGCAGGCTTATCGAACGTAAACAGCAGACGATAATCGCCGACGCGAAGCCGGAATATGCCCTCGTGAACGGGCTGCAACTTCTTGACGTCTACTTCGGCAGTCCGTGGGTTCTCCGCGAGCTTCTCAAGAGCTTCACGCAGCCGTGTGGCTTGCTGCGTGGGAAGTCGCGCCAGGTCCCGTTCAGCGCGCCGCGAGTACGCGACGCCCCACGTCACCCTTCGGCAGCGAGGCGGTGCGCCTGGGGCGGCTCAATCGCGATCGTGAAATCTCCGCGTTCGTAGTCAGCCAGCGATTCCGCTATCGCGGCTCGATCTTCGTCTGTCAGATCGCCTGCGACGGGTGCGGCGGCGAGCCGCGCTTCCATCGCGTCGTCGAGCGGGTCTTTCATCTCTGCGATCATACCATGCGCGCCTCAGGTGGTCTTGTGTCACTTTCTAAAGCGCTACAGCCCGATGCCGGCGCCCGCGTGATCGTGCCAGCGCGAGCCGGCGCGGATGTAGCGGCGCGCCACGGGAATGCTCTTCCAACGGCCTTGGCGCATGATCGCGGCTTCGGACTTGTTCGCGCGCGCCGCCGACGTCGCAAAACCGCTGCGCAACGAGTGCGCCGCATAACTCTGCGAGTCCAGCCCGCTGCGCGCGCCGATCTTCTTCACCCGCTCGCCGACGATGCGTGCGGTGAGGCGACCGCGGCCGACGCGTCCGGCACGATCGACGGCGCGGAACAGCGGTCCCTCGCTGATGCCGCTCATCGTGAGCCAGGCTTGCAGTGCGCGCACGGGGCACATGCGCGGGTCGGAGCCGTAGAGCACCGCGACTTCCTCGAGCTCGCCCTCTTGGTTGGTTTTCGAGCGTCGTAGGCGCAAAACGAGCCCCTCGCCCTCGCAGCCGACGTCGTCGACATCGAGCCCAACGAGTTCACTGCGCCGCAGCGCGCCGGCGAACCCAAGAAGCACAAGCGCGCGGTCGCGCACGTCGATCCGCCGTTCGCCACAGGTCGCGACCGCGGCGCGCAGCTCGTCAACGAGCAGGGCCGTCTTTGGCCTGGGCGCGACGCCGCGTTCGCGGCGGATGCCGGCGAAGGTCGCGCGCACCATCCCGTGCTCGGTCGGCGAGTCGTGCCCGGCCGCGCGATGCATGACCGCGATCGCGGCGAGTTTTCGCCGCAGCGTCGACGGCCGGCCCTGAAGATCCGCCAGGAACAGGGCGACGGTATGCGGGGTCGCCGGCAGCGCGTCCACGCCGTGCGCCGTGCACCAAGCGGTGAACGCGCGCCAGTCGGTCGCGTAGGCGCGCAGGGTCGCGGGCGCGCGAGCTGCTTCAGCGTACGCGCGCGCCCGATCGTCGAGCGCTGTCCAGTTTGGGGTTAGCACCGGGGTGCCGGTTGCATCGGTCGCGATCATCGCGCGTTGCGGTCGACGACGCGTACTGCGACGAGCTTCACCTGGCCCGCCGCGCAAGGACGGCGCCGGCGTTCGCATCGAGGCCGACGTTCTTGAGGCGTGTCTCGGTCCCGTGCGTCCAGAACCGCCAGACGTCGTTTGGCCGGCTTGGCGCATCCTCGGTGACAAGGAGTTCGGCCAAGCCGTCCCAGCCGAGCTCGCGGGCGCGGGCGATGGCCTCGGCCTCGCGGCGGCCATGGTCATGCGGGCAGGTTTCGAGGACGCGGCCGCTGGCGTCCAAGCGCACGGCGGCGAACGGGTATCGCGCCAGCTTCTCTTCAAAGGTCAGCATGCCGCTCCACTTCTTCCCCAGCTGCCACCGAACCTGTGTTTGGTGTCGAGAACTATCGCTTCTCGACACCATGAACGACCGTCTAGCGGCATAGTGGGAAGTTGTTTTCAAGCAGGATGGTGCGTTGAAAGACGTGTTAACGTGTGAGACAGGAGCGCTCCACGAGCGCCGCTAAGCACGATTCGTGCGCATCGGACCGCTCGATGAGCTTGACGACCTCCCGCTGCCGGCGCCGCTCCCACTCATCCGCTTCTGCGGCGCACGGGGGTGCAAACGCCGTGCTCGTCCCGGCGGGCGGCATTGCACTGCATGCCACGCAGCGGCGGTCCGGCGCTGGCGCGAGGAGCATCGCCGCGGGCTGGCCGTCCGCCGGCGGGACGCTGCGGCCGATCGCGATGACGACGCGCGCGCCCGCGATTCGGCGCGCGCAAAGCTCGCAATGGCGCTGCGGCGGGGGACGATCGCCCGCGGCTGCTGCCGGGAGTGCGGCGATAGCGAGGTCATGGGGCTGATCGCGGATCCGGCGCAGTGGCGGAAGGTCGTCTGGGTCTGCCGAGAGCACCGCGAGACCGAGCTCGAGCGGCGCCGCGAGGTCGACGAGCGACGGGCCTACGAGGCAAAGCAGGCCATCTGGTACGACGAGCGGGCGCGGGTGCTCGCTGAGTTGGAGCTTCTCCCTCCGGACGAGCGCGCGCGGCTAAGCGCAGTCGCTGTCAATGGGCCTGCCGGCATGCAGCTCAATCCTGGGTCGCCGCTCTACGTGATGAACCTCGTGCGCGTTTATAAGAGCCGGCACACGCTGTAACGGGCGCATTTCGCATCGACGAAATACGAAATCACATTTTTAGTACGGCTTTCCTACGATGACAGCTGTCCCGACGATATCTGCGAGTCGCTTGAGCGTAGCTCGCTGTGCGGGCCTGTCGCCACGTTCAAGGCGGCGGATTGTGGCGGCGCTTGTACCGGCGCGCTCCGCCAGTGCTCTCTGCGAAATGCCTGCTTTCATGCGATAAACGATAAGCATGCGAGCAACGTGCTCGTACGGCGCACGTCTTCGGCGCTCTTCGCGGTAGGCCGGATCGCTCTTCAGCGACGCTTCAAACGAATCAAAATCCGAGCCGAGTGGCGATATCCACGTGTTCTCCATGAGGGCAAACGATATTCCCGAAAGTAAACGCAAACGCCTAGAAAGCGCATTTCGTATTTCTTAAATCAGAAATGCGCCCGAGGCGGTCATTTCCGTTGCGCCTGGCAGACGTGCCGTGGTATACTCGCGTTTGGGTGAGGTCCCGGTGACCAAAAATTTCCCGTACGTTCGCCGCAAGGCGAGCCAACAGCAGGCGAAGCCTGGACTGTGTTTCTCACCGGAGGAAGGCGCTTTAAAGGCGCTTTTCTTTATTTCAGATAGCAGCGATAGACCGGAACTCCATCCCGCCGCGCGTCGATCGCCGCGCTGCTGGCCTTTTGAAACGCCGTTATGAACGTTCCGCTTGCCGCGACCGCAATCGTCATGTAGCTCAAGACCGCGCCCGTTGCGTCGGTATAGGCGGAATAGTAGTGCCGCTTGAGCTCGGGATCCGTAGGCTTGTCGCGCCGATCCCACACCTCGATCGGGTTACGCAGCGTCTCGGCAATCCACCCCGCATACGCCGCATGGCCCACATCGACGCGTTGCTCGTTGCCGCGCCGCCGAAGCCCGAGCAGCTTGTTTCCGAAGTAATCCGCGGTTTGCGAGATGACCGCTCCGGAATAATCGATGAACGAGATCGGTGTCGAACCGGAGCTGCCACCGAGCGCTTCCTGTATTTCCCGCTTGACGATATGCCTATTAAGCAGACCATGCAGATTCAGAGGCGCGCAAGGTCGCGGTCGGGCGTGTCGGCGGGCAACCACACGCCACACCGGCAAGCCTTCGGCATGCCAATCGGAGGCCACACCCACGCCGTTATTGGCTTCGTCGGTAACGCGAACCGTGTGAAACTAAGATGCTGCGGGCCTCAGGTTCCTCGAACAGACGGCGTAGTGCGATCTCGACGACGCTAGTCTCGGAGCAATCGCAATCAAAGGCAATTTGGCGGACTTCTCGACGCAGGGCAGGTGGCAAGCTAACCGAGAGCTTCTTCACCCCGCCGACAGGCTCGTTCGCGTTGAGCCGCTCGATTGCCGTGCTCACAGTCGACTGACGTTGCGACCCAGGGACCGGCGCTAGCTCACGGCGTTCGATCTTCTTCGGCATTTCGTATTTCGTTTATCCGAAAAGCGGATTTACGCCTTCTTCTTTGCCAACTTCGCGATTGCGATAATGTGCTCGGCGGCCTTTTCGTATTCGCGCGTCACTGGGCTCTTGGGCGCGTACGAGACGACGGTCTTCCCCTGCCACGGCGCCTCGGCGGCCGCGACTGCGTTCGGGATGGTCGCATCAACCGGGTAGCCGCGTCTCGCGATGTCTTCAAGAACGGTGCCGGTAAGCGTCCGCCGCGCCTCCACCATCGTCGCCAGCGTCATGACGGTTGGATCGGCGTCCGGGAACGTGCGCACAACATCGAGCACATCGAGAGCACCATCCGCGGCAAATGGCTCCGGGATGAATGGGATTATCAAGACGTCGGCCGCGCCGATTGCGCCCCGAGTAAGCGCGCGATCGAAGCCCGGGGCCGTATCGATGATGACAAGCCGCTGCGCGCAGAGCTCTTGCAGACGCCGGCGCGCGATGTCGTCGGCACCGGCGATCGCGAACTGCCGCGCCTCCAGGAATGCCGTCTCCGGCGACCCTGGGACGATTGCAAAGCCTTCCTCCGTCTGCACCTCGGCACCGCGGAGACCGCTGGCCGCGCTTCCGTTAAGCGTTCCAGCGAAAAGCGTTTCATAGCGATTGCCGCCAGGTTGGATGCCGACGCCTCGCGTCGCATCCGATCGTGGATCCAAATCAAGCAAGACCGGCGTACCGAGACCGTGGCGTTGCTGATCCGCCCCCAGGATCGCGGCCAGGGCAAGGGCTGTAGTGGTCTTTCCAACGCCGCCTTTGCCCGACGAGACAGTAACGATCATTTCCGAAGCATATCCGATATTCGCCTTTCTGACTTGGCATTTCCGATTTCGTATTTCTGGCGATGGCCATGCTTCGAGCTTGTGTGCTGCGACATTTCATAGCCGCCGATGCTTTGCCATGATAAAAATGACGTGTATTGAGGTCGCCAGTTAGACCGTGTTGAGCGTTAAGGTCTACGCGTTCTCTACCCGAGTCAGTCGCTGTTGATCTTCGGGATCCGAGACCGTGTGCGTGCCCTGGATCGATGCATTTGCCGAACGGGTGGGTCAGAACATCACCGTGCAATGGCTCGATACGAAACAAGGGAGCGAGTTTCGCGTAAGCGACCGTGACGGCGCAATTGAGAATGGCCCGTGATAAGGGGATAGAAGCGGCAGTGACGCTAGCCCGGCAGTGTCGCCAAGGGCGTCAATTCCACTTTGGAAAAACTTCTATACCGAGATCGAAGCCTGTATCGGCGATGTGTTGCAGTGACGCTCGTTGAAGCTCATCTCCCATGTGAGTGTCTCCAGGCAGACCTACAATCAGCTGAGCTTTCCCTCCTGAAGCTACTATGGATTGTATGTACTTTGCATGTGGCTTGAGCTCAACTGCTACTTGAGCCGCTCGACTCAAGAAGTGACGTTCGCCGCAGTATGAAAACGTGGTTGACCAGGAACTCTCTTTCCAATACCCAGGTAAAAGTTCGCCTCTAGGTGTTCTTCTCCGTTCGCCAACTCGCCTTACCATGTGAGTTGGGTGCAATTTCAGGATTCGCGTGAGGTCGTCAGGATCCAGGGATGGATGCTTGATAAGAATCGTAACCGTGAAGCGGTCGCGGTCCTCGCAAGCCTTCGTCTGATCGGTCATAGTTTTACTTGCATCGACGATTACGATCTCGACCCTGGCGCCCTTTCGATTTTCCAGACGACACGTAGCTAGACGCCGCACCATGATTGGTCCACGTTCCGTCAGGGTTTTCGGTCCACACGTTGTCGTTAGGATCGATATAGGTACTCGTGCCTGGATCGGCGTTCACTCCACGTTTAATTTCTCGATGATCGCCCGACCATTCTGTCTGGTCGATGGGTAGTGAGCCCGTCGGTGGTCGGGCAGCCGTCTCATCGCCGTTCCCTGAACTGCCCTTCTGCCAGCGTCCTATCAAGTATCCGACGCCGGCTCCTGCTGCCACGGCAGCGCCTACGGCGGCGGCCCATCCAGCAGAGATCCCTCCGCCCAGTATCGGAAGCGCAGGTAACGCACAAACTGGTAGGCAAAGACCACTCGGATCAGAGTAAGTCGTTGGGTTGTTTATAGCGTACGCATACAAGTTATAGGAACTTGCGCCGGCGTACTCGAGCGCATCGCCTTGCGTGTAGCGCCCCCACTGTGGCCGATACCAACGATATCCGTTGTAAAAGCGTGCTGACGCGCCATTCGGTCCCTGTGACGGATCAAGCTCTTCCGCTTCTTGACCAGGGAAGCGCAGCGGCTGATGTGCATCCGGGGTCCGAAGTTTATAGACGGCCCCGAAGGGTTCATAATCGGCTTGCCAATAGATGGCACCCGACGCGTTGGTTTGAACGAACGGCGTTCCGAGGTTGTCGGTGACGGTCCAATGCGTCTGGCCTCCAATGTCCTCTTGGGCGACGGGAATGTCGCCGAACCAGATGTAGTCGTACGCGATTGAGCCGCCGTGCATCTGCGATTCTGACTGCAAATGCATTCGCGGATCATAGAGCGATACGCGCGTTCCGTACGTCGGCATTGTTGCGGTGACACGGCGGCCGAGGCCGTCGTACGTGTATGAGATTCCGTCGCCGGATGCCAGTAAGCTTCGCGCGGAATACACGTAGCTTGCGCTGCCGATCTGCAACTCGTTCCCAGCGCCATCAAACGTGACGGGAGTCAGCGTGTTGGTCGTGCTGTTGTTCACGCTGACCAGTTGCGAATTGCCTTGAGCGAGCCCGAATGTCAGATTGTGCCCAGGGAAGTTCGCGTTGGTAAGGTTTTGCGCGTAGGTGTCGCCGTACGTTGCCGTGCGCCATAGGTTCGCGCCGGTCGTCGACTGCGCCAGCATGTTCGTCGCGTGGCCGCCATACGCGTAATTGCGCGTATAGCCTGCGTTGAGCTGGTCCGCTATCTGAGTCACGTATCCGACCGCGTTCTCGGTGTACTTCAAGTCTGAAAGCGTGGTGGAACTGTAGGTCAGCTTGTTCTCGGTTGGTAAATAGCGTTGATTGTACGTCCACGCCTGCATCGTGCCGTTTCCAAACGCGATGCTTAGTGGAGGTCCGAACGGCTCATATGTCGCCGAGGAGACGTAGGTTGCGCTGGAACCGCTCAGAGAGCCCTGCACGGAGTACGGCCGGTCGGCATAGTCGAACGTGTACGTCAGGGCTCGACCCGAAGGCAGAGTGACGCTGGCGCGATTACCGTTGCCATCGTACCCGTACGTCGTGGTGTAAGTACCGCCGGAGACGCCGCTGACGGTTTGCGTTGTGCCGTTGATATTTCCGCGACGTTCATACGAGTATGTCGTCGATCCGGAGGGATCAGTAATCTTGGCCAGACGTCCAAGGCGGAACGTTCCGGAGCTTGCGTCCTCATCCCAGGCGTAGCTGACGGTCTCGGTCGGTTGCAACGAACCGATCGCTGGGGTCGACACGCGTGTAAGAGGACGGTCGAGTGCGTCATAGGTGCCGACGGTGACTGCACCGTTGCCGTCGGTGTATTGCGTAAGGTTTCCGTCGGGATCGTACTGATAGATGCTCGTGCCTTCGTAGGGTGAGACGCGCTGGCGTAACCGTCCGAAGTCATCGTGGTAGTACGCCGTTACCGCGGACGATGCGAGCGATATCGTAACGCTATCGACGTTGCCCTGGAGGTCGTGAGTATAAGTCGCTTGATCGTAGCCGTTTCCATTGCCAGTCGCGGTCAGATTATGGCTCGCATCGTACTGATTGACGGTTGAGACAGAATAGGAGGAATTTCCGCTCGTATTCCCGGTGTAGTTTCCCGCACCGGTCCAGTTGTTGGTGATCGATCCTCCCGTGGGGAACGTCGTGGTTTGCAAATTGCCGACAGGTGAGTAGCTGTACGATTCGCTGTTCTGCGTCGCCCAGGCGGCGCATGAGGTGGCTGGCGTCGTGCACGACTGTGCTTTCGCTGAACTTACCTCGCTGATAACATTGTAGGTTTTTTGAAGTCGGTCATATTGTAGTCCAGAGCTGTTGAACAGGGTCGTCGCGGTGAGATCGTTCGAATTATTGTAGGAGTATGCGATACCGTTTGACAGCGGATACGTCACCTTGGTGAGCCTGCTCGCCGTGTCGTAGGAGAACCCCGTGGCGAGATCGGCGAGATCGCCTGTCACACCCTTGACCGTGGACTTCGTCACGCGTCCCATGGCATCGTGATCGAAATCGGTGACCACGCCGTTGGGGTCGCCGACGCTTCCTGCGCCGCCGTAGAGCGTGTAGGTGTTATACGGCGAGACCGTCGAGCCGGCATAGGTCGTCACGAGATTAAAGGCCGGCGATGCTGTGACCTGACGCGAAACGATTTGCAGCTGGCCACGCCGAGCAAGATCTGAGTCGGAATCCGAATAGTAATTGAAGGTCGTTAGGGTCGCCACGTCCGTGCGTGGGCCTGTCACCGTCTTGATGCGTCCGTGCGTCGGGTCGTATGTGTACGTTGTGGTATAGGTCGTAGAGCCACCAGTTGGCGTCAGATAGCCCGTGCGTGCACGCGTCAGCAGAAGTCCTTGTGAGTTATACGAGTCCGTCGTCGTAACGTTGTTCCCACCGACGACAACCGACGGTTCAGTCGTCACGTTCACGAGGTCACCGCGGTTGGACGGATCATTCAACGGATAGTAGGTGTACTGCACATGGCGGGTCGCCGGGCCTCGCAGCGTGCTGATGTCTAGATCATAGCGGTCGGTTACGCTCGGGTAAGCCGTTCCCGAATACGTAGTCAACCCGTCTGGACTTGTGAAGATCTTATCGCGTCCGTACGCAAGCGTTTGCGAAACCGTGCCGTTGGAAGCAGTCGAAAGAAGGCGCCCAAAGAGGTCGTAGGTGTAACTACGGTTATCGCCGTTGCAGTCGCACAGCGGCCCAGTGACGGAGAGAACCTGCGCCAGATTCTCATCCCACGTGTACGTCGTCGTCTGCAAGGGAAACGTCGTATTGCTGATGGTCGTCGTGCCGGTGTTACCGTTGAGCGAGTAGGCGAGGTCCCAAGCGTTCATGGCACCGTCGGTCTCTTGGTGCGTCACACGGTAGTGCGGATTACCATCGCCAATGTCGACCATCGTATATTGGTTATACTCCGCCTCATGTCCAAGCGGATCGAGCACCTTCATGAGGAGATGGTCTCCGCCCATGGTCGACGGGTTATAGTATTCGTACGTCCAGGTCGAGCCATCGGACTCTTTCGCGGTGCAAAGATCTCCGCTGTAGCAGTTTCCTACCGTGTCGGAGTCATACGTGAAGCTGACGCTAATGGAAGTTGGCGTGCTCGTGATAGAGTTCACACGATTCGTGCTGTCATATCCGAACTGCAAGCTACGGCCGAGGGAATCGGCGACCGTGCTGATGCGTCCTTGACCATCGCGGGAAATGGTCTGCGCGTTGCCGATTCGATCAGTCATCGACGAAAGGGCACCGGTGGCGCTGAACGTTAAGGCGTTATGGTCCCACGTCGTCAATGTGAAGGACGTGATGGAGCCGCCGCTAGCGTTTGCCGTGAGATAGCCGCCGCTGAACTGATCGAACACGGTGACGCCCGGACCGACGCCGGCGAAGTCTTCTTCGTTACAGTTGGCGTCGTAAAACGTCACAAACCCGTTGGCGACGTAGGTGGTATCGAGATAGGCACCGTAGGTATCGCGCCATCCCACGCCAAGGCGCCCTTGGTACGTTGGAAATTGACTGTCGTAACGGTGCTGGAACGACAATCCAAAGGGTCCCGAAAGCTGAAAATCCTGATCGGTCCGCCAGAGGAACCCCGTGGCAACGTCGATTGGGTGTCCGGCGGCACCGCCCGCGCCCTTGCATGGGTCATGGTGCTTATTATTATTGGTGCCAAAGCAAGCCGCCGCGCCCACCGCGCCATTGTCCGTCGACGGATACGGACACGGAGACTTTGGAGGGCTATCTGAGCACTTTGAAGAGCCCTTACCCCCGCTTCCGAGCTGCGCACCGCAATTGATTTGGCCTCCGCCACCGCCAACCATCGGACGGACGCCACTGCTCGCTGTGGAAGCGACGCCACCTTGGCGATGGGCCACCATCGGAGCGACCCCGCTCGTGCTGTAATTAAGGTAGGCGTTGCCGGGCGGGTCATTCGGATCGTAGGTGAAGGTGAAGTGCGGATCGATTGTGCCGTTGAGATAGCGCGTGCCGTTCGGTGTTGTAAACCAGATCTGTGGAGCTGCGGTCGGGCTGGTCATCGGCTGAACGGAAAGTCGCCGGACCGATTGGGCAAGCTGGGAACCGTGTACGCCGGCGCGCTGCAGCAAGTGCTGTGAGACGATGTCATCGTTGAAGGCACGCGGAGTGTTCGCGCTTACCGAAAAGTAGATCGTATCTTCGTAGGACGTGAGTCCGCATCGAATGCGTAGCTCATCCAGAGGCAGCCCCGTGTACGCGATCCGCTGACGCGAGACGGTGTGCCACACGTTTCCTCCGATGCATGAAGGATAGGCCGGACTAGGCTTCATTGCAGCGATGTAGCGCGCTTCGCCGCCGATGGAGCCACCCGCCGTTATACTAGCTGGGATCGCACGGTCTGGAGTCCAACCGGTGAACTCGTACCAGCGAATCATTTCCGGCATGAACGTATCACCAAGCGTGCGACCGATACGGTCGACCGTGTTTGACTTGGCAAATCCGTAGAAGCTTTGGATACCGTTGGCCGCCTTGGTCTCGAGAACGCCGTTTGTGAAAAGCAGACCTGCTCCAGCCAAAGCCCCGACGCGCTTTCTAGGGTCACCGAGCGCGACACCAGTAGCGTTCCGAAGCGTGCTCTTCTGGTGCGCCTTTGCGATGAACTGAGCCGACTGCACGGTCGTCCCATGCGCGGCGATGACAAGCCAAGCGTGACCGGAATCGGTGTTAAACGCCCAGTAGCTGTAGCCGCGCTGGTAGATGACGACTTGCGGGGGACCGAATTGCCCATACATGCGCGCCAATGAGCCGCCCAGCTGGACGGACGTGAGGAGACTGGGCGTTACCGGCAGCGGTGTCGGCGTCGGACTAGCCTGCGCAGCAACTCTTGGCGTCGACGTCGGCACGGCATTTATCGGTGTCGGCGAGGGAACACGCGGAGGTTGTGGATGTGGCGACGCAGTGCGTGCGATGGACGAGACGATCACCGAAGGATCGGCGATCGTGCCGCGGGCAGGGACCGCGCTTGCGATTGCATTGCGTGCTAGCGTAGCGATGAGCAGCGTGGCAACAAGTGCACGCTTTACTTGAGATCGAGAGCCCACGTTAAGCTCCTTACTTGCGACGCGCAGCCTGCGCGTCTCGAATTACGATGAGAGCCAGTTGGATGGCCTGGAGAATCTTGTCTATTAACGTCGCGCGTATCATGAGTGAGGGACGATCGCTTCCAGCACGGCTTGCGTCATGCGCACGTCCGGATTTTCGAGCACCGCAACCTCGAGCAGGGTTTGCGTGGTGCGCGTGAGAGGAGTGCCGGTCGCGATGGCCTCCAGGGCCTCTTGCGTAGTCCGCGTGCGAGGCGTCCCGGTCGCGATCGCTTCGAGAATGTCTTGCGTTACGCGGTTGGCCATTTACGAGATGACCTCTAACGCAAGCTGGGCGCTAGAAAGATCCGTTGTCGCCCACGACGCGCTGGTCAATGGATTTTGATCGAGCGGGCGAAGCAGCATTGTGTAGCTGTTGCCGAGGGGGTGGCCACTGTCGTAGCTCTCCGTCGTTCCGTTGCCGAACCCGAGCGCGAGGACGCGACTGCCGGCATCATCCTTGCGGCTACTTGCGACGAGCTGCACGGCTTTGATTGACGCGACGCTGCCGATCGACGTAATCGTATAGGCGTCGATCTGACCCGCCGTAGCCGACGATACGTACGATGTGTCGTCGTCTGGCGGATTGTTGTTTACCGCCGTATAGTTGCCGGCGCTTGTGCCGCCCGTTCGGCTGAGCTGATTGACCCGTCCGTTCCCGTTCGGCGTCGCCAGAACGATCTTTACGTCACCGAGTAAGTTGTTATTGACGGTACCTGTGCCGTCGCAGATGTACACGTCATCGAACGACGTGCCATCGCCGGACCCCAAGAACCCGACGCCATTCGCGTACGAATTGCCTGACGGTATCGTGTTGATGCCAGAAAGGCTCAGGACACTTGCGCTGTTGACGTGAACGGTGGCACTGCCGGTTGCGCTAAAAACAACACTGATCTCGACGTACTGCCATGTCCCGGTCCTCACGACGCCCGACGCCGACGTCCCGAGAACGTTACCGTTCCCATCCTGAATCTGCAGGGCCCCAGCGCTGGTCAGGAATAGCTGCACCTGCGTATTCGCGGCATCCTGGAATTCAAAAAGCTCCGTGCCGTAATCGATCGGGTTGATTGCGGCGCCCACAATGAGTGCGGCAGAATTTTGAACGTTCTTTGTAGCGCCTTGACGAAAGCCCGCAAAGAGACAATTGCCTTCTCGGCCCCCGCTTTGGACATTCGCGTTGAAGCTATCCCACTTTTCGCCGCCGTGTGCGGTATCGTAATGATCGAATCCGTCGCAGAAGAGAAGTGCCATAGGTTATATTCCTCACTCGCCGTTGATAGATCAAATGTACTATTCCGTTTGATCTATAGCGAGTGACGAGGCCCACACCCGTTGCGTCATTGCGCCGGTCCCGTTGCAGGCGCGGCGGCCAACGCGCCGCGCATCTTCGCAAGGCCAAAGGCGTGCAAGCCCGGCACGGACGAACGCAGTTGTAAAAATTCGGGGGCGTTAGACGCAAGCTAGCCCGCTATACGGAGGCCCTTAGTTTCGCGAGAAGGCGATCGCACGATGTCGATCATGGCAGCGACGATGAGCGAATCCCATTGGCTGCCTGAACCGGCACGCAGCTCGTCCGTCGCGGCATGGACGCTCAACGCTCTGCGGTAAGGGCGACGGCTGACCATCGCATGGAACGAGTCGGCGACGGCGACGATCTTCGCCAGCCGTGGGATCGCATCAGCGGACGAACCATTCGGATACCCTTTCCCATCGATTCGCTCGTGATGGGCGAAGGTGCTCGGCGCAAACCTTTGCAGCAACGGAATGCGTTGTATGAGGTCCGCTCCGATACGTGGATGCTCCCGCATCGCTTCCCATTCGCTGGGATCAAGAGGCCCTGCCTTAAGTAGGATCTCTGGCGGCACGCCTAACTTGCCGACGTCGTGCAGGATGCCGGCGAACATCGCTTCCCTCGCGACCTCCATCTGGAGACCCAGGCCTTTGGCGATGCGACCGGACCACATACCGACGGCCCTCGAATGTTCGCCAGTAATGGCATCGAAGGTGTCAAGTGCCGCCAGCAGCGCCGTAACTGCTTCATCCTCGCCGGTCAGCTTTGCCACATCCACGGGCGGCGCATTGTCGACACGGTCAACGCGGAAGCGCTTCATCAATTCGATTGAACGCAGCGTCAGATACGCGATGACGTCATCGGAGGCGCCGCAATCGCGAACATACCAACCGCCGAGGTGAGCGCACGTGAGTGCGACGATGCTCGCGTGTTCGGCCACGTGCTCGTACTCCGCTTCGCCGTCAACCCACACGTCAACGATGTCGCGGTCGCCGGTTTTAATTTCCCCAACCAAGCGCTCAAGGAAGTCGTTGGCGCACTTGATCGCATCGTGCGCGCCGGGTTGCTTCAGGGCCGGTGAGCGGACGACCGCTGCCACCAAGTCGTGACGGCGCGTCTCGATATACGCCCCTAGTTGGGATCCACAATCCCGCGAAATACTTGGTCTCATTGGATCACAGCACACGTTGGCATCGGCTGCGTCACAAACACCGATGCAGTTTGTGGAACGCAAGAAGCTGACAGGGCAAATGACAGCCACAACCGCCTTAGCATTGGCAAGGTCCCGGGCTGCCCATTGCGCTCATCACGAAGGTGTGGTCCGAACTGAACTGCTGCATGTAGCCGATCAGATCGGCGATATTGCGGTTATGCACTCGCGTGCAGCCGAGCGTACAGCATAACGCTTGAAAGGGGGCGTAGCACGCCGGGTCTCCCAAAGCACTACCGCCGCCGTGGATTTCTATTGCGCGGTCGTAGGCGTTGCAGTGACCCGGATACAGCGAGATGCCGCCGATTTGAAGACGCCCATCGGTTTCGCTTTTCAGTAATCCGGCATTGCGTAGGAGGGCGATGTCGTCATCGGACATATCGCGTATGCGTACGCGCCCCCAACCCGTCGCCATGTCCCACGTATCCTGGGGAAACAGCTCCGGCTCAAGCAAGATAAAGTGCCCCTCGGGCATCGGCCCATTCGAAGCGGCGACCGCTCCGCCAAAGGCCTGCCATAGATACCGAAGCTGTCCGGTGAAGTGATATGCTTTGAGCACTCCGGAAGGTCGCTCAAAGACGAGGTGGATCATGATGAGCCTACGCCGTGGCCAGCACGTCGCGCCCGAGTCCAGCACGCTCAGTCGACTGTCCCGATGGTTCATGAATCGGAATAGATCGGCTCGGGGCCTCATCATACTCGCCGTCGCCTGACGAGCCGACCTTCCCACTGGTTGTTGCGGCCGACGGGGCAGCGTCCTGAGCGGGTTGACTCGCCTGGAGAGCAGCAGTGAACTGCGTGTTCAACTGGGACTGATTGGAACTCGCTTGATGCTGCGCCGATTGCAGGGCGTTGGTAACGCCTTTGTTGGCGGACGACGCCGCCGCTATTCCAAAATAGGCTCCGAGCGCCGTGCCCAAGAACGTCGTGAACGCTCCATACAGGCCAGTCGCCGCAGTGATGAGATTCTGAAGATGAGCGCCGAGGGCTAGGATAAGCTCCGTACCGCCCGCCGACGCCGCTTTAGTTGCTTCGATCTCCTTGACGACGTCTGAGTTGGCGCCAATTGTCTTCAGAATGACCACGAGCGCGATGAGCGCCCCGATCAAAGAGCACAGAATTAAGCCGGCACTGATGAGCCGAACGCGCACCTCCGTGCCTGCCGTTGTATCAATCGCTGTGTCCATGAGCATCTCCATCCCAGTCACGCAACGGGCACGCTGCATGGTAATCAGGCGGGGTGCTTGACGCTTTGGCCCCATAGGGCCCTGCATGATATTAGATCATTTGATCTATATCACACGCAACCCAGGCGCTCGGTGGCTTAGTAGTCCGCTAAGGTAATCTATGCCGATGCCGTGAAGATCCAGTTTCGCCATTGTGCATGTGGCAGCGGAATGAGGAGAGCCGTGAATGCCTTAGACGGCACCGGCTGCTGAGGTGCCCCCAGATTTGTAGGAATGAGGTCCTTATGATTCTGCCGGAAGCCCTTCAGGCTAGACCTGTAGGCTGCTGCGACGACGACACGTATGCCGGCTCAAGCTTGCCGAGCTTTGATCTTCGCAACGAGAGCCGAGCGCGTTGTTACGCCAACTTTACGAAAAATGCTGATCGTCTGATTTCGCACCGTCATCGGGCTGCGCGTAAGATCAGCGGCAATCTGGCGACTGGTCTTGCCGGCGCAAATCCCATCAACCACCCGCAATTCTGCAGGCGATAGCGAAGCAAAGGGAGACGCTATCTCTTGCTCGATCGTCTGCGCCGCACTGCCGAGCCAGGAATTTGGGACGTGGCGGAGCGCCGATTGGGCGGGTCCAAGCGATTGTGTGGTCATCGTAACGCGCGCGAGATCGAGAGAGGCAACAGCGGCCTGGTACAGATAGCCGATGCGCTGCCAGCCCGATATGGCGGTTTCGATATCCCTGATAGCGTCCTCCGTGCGACCGCGTTGCATCGCGATACGCCCTCGGGCTAGCAGCGCGAGAAACGCTGCTCTTTCATCGTGCTCAAACGCGAGCAGCGGGTCTCGCCTCCCAGTGAATGATAGGGCTTTGGTGAGAGCGGTTCCGGCACGCTTTGATTCGATCAAGGCCGCCTCGGCTGCAAAGGATACGAGTACCAGTCGTGCCTCCAAATCACTGCATCCCCAATCTGTCTCCGCCATATTATCTTGGGCAATGTCTAGGTGAAATCGCGCTAACTCAAGATGACCACGCCGTCGATGAAATGCTGATAGCGCCAAGTCGGGGACCGCGCGGAATGGAGGCGGGACATCGGCCATACGAGCGGTTAATAGCGTCTGGTAGCACCCCGCGTCATCGCCAAGCAATGATTGAGCAAGGGCGACGTGTACCCGCGTCTGCATCACGACTCGCGCGATACCGCCGGTTTGCCGAAGCGTATTGCTTGCCTCGATGATGCGTGGAGCCAAGTCAAGATCGAGCGTCTCGACCATGATCGAGGAGACGGCGTGCAGAGAAGTTGCGCGGACGTACTCATCTGCAGGACGCTCGTGTGACAGCAGATCGATGACTTCCATGAAGCGTCGAGCGGCCGTGGGCCAGCGGTGTCGCTCGGCTTCGATGAACCCTAGTAGCTCTGTCCCTAGCGCGCTAATAGCGGCTTCGCGGTTCGAGGCTACGGTCTCCGCTGCATCGGCGGCAGCCTGAATCTGACCACCCATCCATAACCCCAAGGCGTGATAGTACGAGACCATTGCGCGCGTTGTCGCGCTGACGGAACGGGAAACGCTTATTTCATGCCCGTCGTGGGAGCCGTTCCGTCGGGCTCTGGCGTAGGAAGAAAGTATCTCGCTCCACGCGGCTTCGTCGGGGTCGGAGGGCCGCAGCCCCTTTAACGTATCGATGGCATCATCGGCGCGGTCCAAGCGCAATTGTGTACGAGCTAAAAGTAGCTGCGATGAGCCATCAGTCCGGTGCGCCAAAACATCCTGAACAGTATCATAATCAGCGATCGCCCAAGCGGCACGTGCTCGTTCAAACTCCGAAGAACCGTTCTGATTTGACGAAGCGGTCCGGGTATGTCTTCTCACGAGACGCCGCTAAGGTACGGTCGCGCGGAAACCTTGCAGAGCTGTCGGCATTGCTGTAGCGTTATTACCCTCTCCCCGACGTTGGGACGCGGATTCTAGAGTGCAAATGGCTCATTATCGCTGGCCATGTATGGTTTACATTGGTCTACGCTAAACGCTAACTGCACGTCGTAATCCGACACGAGCATGCAATGCGGCCACCCCGTGCTTCCGCAGCGTTCCTGTTGTACTGCCGATTGTCTATGTCGGTTACTTAAGCCTTTCACTTTATGATTTCGCGGCTCAAAAGCACAAGGCGGCCAGAATCGACAGTCGAGCAGGTGTAGGTCCCCTTCTGCTGCTCTTCAGAACCCCTTGCGGTCTGATGCCGAGAAGGGAGACTGCGCGCTCGGCATCTCTGGTCCGTCCGCCTGCTTAGATTCACATGTTACATTCCGGACAGATCACAAAGTTTGCTGGCGCTTCTTGTGCCGCCCACGCCGCCGATCAACACTTTCATAGGTGAACGTCACGGCGCGCGCATGATCGTGGCCTGCAAGCATCTGCAAGTTCCTCTGGACGTGTATCGCGATCATCGTCGCTATGTAGTGGAGCACGATGCTCGCCTTACGTACTTTGCTCTCAGCCTTTAACTCAAAGGGAACGATCGGCGAAGTGGGATCAAGGTGCGCGATGACATCGCGTATCTGTGACTGAACGTCCGAGCGGTATGAAGTGTAGGATTTCCCGATAAGCCCTGGATCGACTTCGCGGAATGGAACCTCTGGAAGTTTCAGGTCGAGTCGCTCAAGCGCCAACCCGGCCTCATGGCATGTCTTGATGAGCGCGGGTTGCAGTTTGTCGATGAACGCTTCAACGATCTTGAAGAACACCAAGGCGCGATAAAACGTCGATGTGTTTCGCCGGCCTTCGGCAAGCGTTGCTAAAAGAGCTTCGGCAACCGGAAACGGGGAGGGTAGCGCTATAGCGAGCGGCATGTTCGGGTAGGGCAACACCCGCGCTTCTAGCATCTCCCTTCGATCGATCGTTGCTGCTCGAACGAGCGCGAAACGAAGTGGGACGCCGGCGAGTGCGGCTGACCGCTGAAGCTGAGTTGCAACGAGCTCTCCCACGGCAAGAGCATCGTTGACGTTCGGTGCAACGACCGGTCCAAGTTCGAATCCGGCGATACGGCCGTGGTCGTTTTGCTGGAATCTGATGGCATGAGTAGTACCGCCGAAGCCGATTCCAAATTCAGTTCCTTCTACAGGAACGGCAAATGAATCCCCAGTCGCTTCCGCTGTCGTCAATCGATTCAAAAGCGCGCCATCGAAGGCGTCGCTCGGCCAGCAGACGCCTCCAATGTTGCACTCCACCGAGGTCCCAGGCTTATAGCCGACGGCGCGCGCGTAGTACTCAAGCCGCTGTCCCCATAAGACGAAATGCGGGAGTGGCATTTGCGCTGAGATGGAGCCTATCTCAGCGTCGGGCTCACCACGGGCGGTGTCACGACCGCTGTAAAGAGGTGTAGGTTGCTCCATTCACGCTTTAATACTCGGCCGATTTAAGTCGATGTGGGTAGCGGTGCTGGGTATGGGCGAGATGCTCATCTGCATCCCTTACGATCCACGGTCCGACTCACGTGTTCTCGACGATCGCGGCAAGGGGAGCATCATCGAACAAGGTCGCGCGTCGCACGTAACGCCGCAACGTCGCGACCGACCGATGGCCGGTCACGCGCTGGATGTCCACTTCAGGGACCTTCTTTTGTGCGGCGCTCGTTACAAAGCCAGCGCGCAAGCTATGCGCGGCGAAGTCGCCTTTGAGCCGAGCGTTGCGCACCACGCGCTGCACGAGCCGAGCGACATCCTTGGGATCGATACGCTGCGGCTGCAGCCGGCTGGGCTCGCCGCGCCGACGTGGTAGCGAGAACGTACGGAAGACGGGACCTTCGGTCACGTCCGCGCGGGCGAGCCAGTCGCGCAGCGCGTGGACCGCACACAGCGTCTCGACGGTAAGGAACGGGACCCCGACCTCGCGGCCGGCTCCCGCTTGATCCGTCTTGGACCGGCGCAGCGTGACGGTGAGCCCGCGGCGATCGAACCGCAAATCATCGACATCGAGCGCGGCGAGCTCCGAGCGGCGAAAGGCGCCGGCGAAACCGAGCAGCAGCAGCGCGCGATCGCGCGTCGCTTTGAGCGCGTTGCGTTCTGTCTGCAACGTGAGCAACACCGCGCGCAAGAGATCGATGGTCAGCGCCTCCTTCTGCCGCACGGCGCTCCCGTGCGTGTTGGCGATGCCCGCTAAGACTTCGCGGACGACCTTGTGGGAGGTCGGCGTCTCGAGCCCGCGCTCTTGGTGCACTTGTGAAATGGCGACGATGCGGCGGCGGATGGTTGCGATCGTGAGCGTGCCGGCGAGCGTCGCGACGTACCGAGCGATGGTTTGCGGTTCGGCGGAGAGTGCCGCGAGGTTACGGCTACCGCAATACCGCTCAAAGGCGGCCCAATCGCGGGCGTACTCGCGGCGCGTGCTGGAACTCTTGGCGGCGCGCCCGTAGATTTTCGCGCGCTCGATCTCCGCGTCTTCGATCAGCGCGGCAAATGGCGGCAACACCGGCTGCGGTTCGAGGATGGTGCTCATGCGAGAGCCCGATGCAGGGCTTCGGCGTAGGCTTGCGCCTGTCGCTCGCGTTCGACCCAATCCGCCTTTTCGTCGGCCACGAGCGAGCGGTGGGCGATCCGATACGCTTTGGGATTTTCGCGAGCGAACCGAGCCAGAGCAGAATCAAAGCTTTCGTACCTTCCGACGTAGGAGCGGTCGAACGCTTCGCGCGCTCGTGAGCATCGCAGCGCCAACAACACGCGGATGAGAACCGTTTGGCCGCCGACCAGAAAGCATGCCGCGCACAGCGTAGTGACGACCATGACGAGGGGATCGTCGACGTGCGTGACCGCGACGCCGCTCGTGACCGCTGTTGCCGACAACCAGGCGGCGATCGAATATCGAGCATGTGTGCGCAGTTTCGCGCGGCTCTGGTCTGCTGCCGCAGCGACCTCGGCGTGATGATCCCTTAACACTGGCACATCCGTCGGCGACGGCGCACACTCGGTGAGCGGAAAGGCATTCGGGTTGACCGCAATGGCGCCGAGCCCCGTCGCGATGCCAAGCGCCTCGAAAAAGACGTTCGGGATCATGAAGAGTTCCTTTCAGGCTGCGCGGCGATCGCGGACGAGACCGCGGCGGTCCCAGATGATGGCTCGGCCCTCGTTGTAGACGACGACCCGCTCGTACGGCTCGATGGCGAGGTCAAAACGTTCGAGCAGATCGAGGCTGTCGCCGAAGACGCCCCGTTGATCCGTTACGCACAGGATCAACCACAGCGGCGCGGGCAGATCGTAGCGGCTCGCCTTCTTCCGCTTACGTTCGAGAACTTTGAGCGCGACCGGCGCGAGACTACGTGAATCGAAGCTGTGCGCGCTCGCCGCGACGTCGACGTACGCGCCATCGAACGCGGTGACGTGAAGATGCGCCCAATGCGCGACGAGGGCCGGAAAACGTGGATCGACGAGCCGCCTGCCGTGGCTTTCGGCGGCGAGCGCGTCGCTGCGCAGCAGCTCGAGTATCTCGCGTTGGACCCGAAGCTCGGCCGAGCGCTTCGGGCAGTGCCACAGATTGAGGCTGACGAAGCGGCCCTTAATCGCCTCTTGCAGTTCCGGGTCGGAGTCGACGGCGTCCCAGACGCCAGTGCGCACGTTCTCGATCGCGTTGCGCCAGCGCGCCGATTCCGGCTCGACGAGCTCGGCGGCCTCGATGCCGATCGGATCGGTCGTGCTTCCCGCTTCGAGCGGAAAGCTCGCGCGGAAGTCGGGCGACTCTCCCGGCTCGAGTGCGACAAACGAAAACCGAGATGCGCGAGCGTGTGGGCGACAAGGGATATCTCGCTCTGCTTCTGCTCGAAACGGGTTTCGTGCCGGCTGTCCGCGACGAACCGGTACGGCTTAGCGCCGAGGCGCTGGCCATTGACGGTGAACTCGGCGATGGTCTTCCATTGCGGGTGGCTGAACCAACCTTCCGCCAGGAGGCGGTCGATCGTGATCGGGTCGCGCATGCCGCTACCGGCGCTTGGTTTGCTTATGATCGGCGAGGACGGACGCGGCAACGCTGCGTTCGGACTTGTTGCCGTCCTGCAGAAGTGCTCCGGCGAGCGAAGCGACACGGTTGCGCGTGTGGGCCGGCGGGTTCGTATCCGAGAGGGCGGCAGCGGCGATGCTGCGGACGGCGGGATCGCGGCTGATTTTCAGCAGCTTGCCCGCGAGGTGATCGACGGACTTGTGGGTCGCCATAGTGGGTTCTCCGATTCGTGGAGCGTTTGTTCGAGTGTACCACAAGCGAGCGGTCGCCACAAGGCATGTCCGCTAACGTTCACTTAGCGGACACGGTCTTGGCGCCCATGATGTCGAATTTACCGCTTCTCGACACCATACCGTGGGTGTTTCCGGTCTCGGGATTTGCCGTCCGGGTAGGTTAACGTGTGAGACAGGACCATTCTGACTGAGCCGGCGAAGGGCGTTTCATGCGTCGCGCACCCCTCGACGAGCTCGACGACCCCGCGGAGTTCGGTCCACCGCCGCCGCTGCCACTCATCCGCTACTGCGGTGGCCGGGGCTGTCGGCGCCGCGCCCGGCCGGGCGGCCGGCACTGTCCGGCCTGCCACGCCGCGGCAGTGCGCCGCTGGCGCGAGGGCCATCGCCGGGGGATCAACGCCCGGCGCCGGGACGCTGCAGATCGCCGCTCGGTCGAGGCGCGGATCAGGGATTCGGCGCGCGCCATGCTCGCGATGGCGATCCGGCGCGGCACGAAGGTGCGCGGGTGTTGCCGGTTCTGCGGAGCGAGCGAGGTGATTGGGCTCATGGCCGATCCGGCGCAGTGGAACAGCGTGGAGTGGGTGTGCCGGGAACACCGCCAAGCCGAACTCGAGCGGCGCCGCGAGGCCGACGCGCAACAGGTGTACGAGGATAAGCAGGCGGCTTGGATCGAGGAGCGGGCGCGGGCGCTTGCGGCGATCGACCTTCTTCCTCCGAAGGTTCGGGCTCAGTTCTATGCTGCCGCCGCTCGCGGACCGGCGGGCATGCAGCTCACGCCAGAGGCGCCGCTTTACGTGATGCAGCTTGTACGGGCGTACAAAGCCTTTGTTCGTCAAGGCGCTCTCCTGGGGTCTTCTCCTTAGCTTCTCTGCCTCGGTTGGCGCTTTAGCGTCATGGCGCCGTGGCGCCTTGGCGCCAGACGGCGCTATGTTAAATTGAAATGCCCTCGCTTAGCGCTAAAGCGTCATGGCGCCTTGACGCTGTGGCGCCTTGGCGCTTAGTATCATTATATGAAATCAATAGCGCTGGCGGCGATGAAGGGCGGCGTCGGAAAAACAACACTTGCGGTGCACCTTGCCGTCGCCGCAATGCGAGCCGGCGAGAACGTCGCAATCATCGATACCGACCCGCAGGCATCGGCCGCCGCGTGGTCCCGAGTACGAAATGGCGGATCGCCTGACGTGGTGCCGGTTCCGGTTCAGCGGCTCGCCCAAGCCTTAGCGGCGGCGGCTGATGATTACAGTGTCGTTATCGTTGACACGGCCCCCCGGGCGTCAATAGAAGCCTCGGCCGTATGCGGGGCCGTCGACATCGCGCTCATCCCGACGCGACCCTCTGCGGTGGACCTTGAGACCTTAGAGCAGAGCGTCAGGATCGTGCAGGCTGCCAAATGCGATGGGCTCATCGTCTTGAACGCATGTCCGGCTAGGGCGCCGGAAATCGCGGAGGCGCGGGGCTATGCCGCATCATTGGGTCTTACGGTGGCGGCGATCGCGATCGGCGAACGTCGTCCGTTCGCGCGAGCATTCGCTGAGGGGGCGGGAATTGCCGAACGTGAGCGCGGCCCCGCCTCCGATGAAGTGTCCGCGCTTTGGGGTGAGGTAGCCGTTCGGCTTAGCATCGCCCCCCGCACGAAGCGACTTGCGGAGGTAACGGCATGAGCAAGCCAACGAAGCTACTTTCGTTCGCTCGCACAAGCGGCCGGGGAGCCGTACAACCGGAACCCGAGCGAGAGGAAGAAGCGACGATTCACTCGCCGGAGATAAGCGCCGGAATGAGTCTGAGCGGGAATCCGGCCGTGCCTACTGCGAGGACGAAGAAAAGCCGGGTGGCAACCAACTTACGACTGACCCGCGACCAGTGGCGGCGAGTTCACGAACTTGCGCTGGACGAGGAAACAACAGTGCAGGAACTCGCTGTCCGTGGACTGTCACGGCTCCTCGAAGAGCGGGGCCTGCCGCGGCTCTAACGCGCTACCTTCATACGCTATTGACGTATACGTTATTTGAGTATAAGGTGAGGCTAGGAAGGTAGTGCCAGACTATCAGGATGACGAGTTTGAGTGGACGATAGCGAAAAGTGACGATCGAATGCGGCGCAGTGGCTTCGATTTTCACGCTGCTAAGCGCATATTTCAGTCAGATCGATTCGTCGAGCGCCGCGACGAAGTTCACTCGGCAGAAGGGGAAGACCACATCGTCGCAACGGGAATGCTCGGCTCTGTTTTTATCAGCGTCGTCTACGTTGAGCGCGACGTGCGTAAACGCATAATCAGCGCCTTTGAAGCCGACGACGAAGACATCACGGATTATATGGTGACGTATGCAATCATCGAATAAGGATAACGACCCGCACATCGATTGGTCAAGGTTTGGCAAGAAAACGCGTGACCAGATAAACGCCGAAGCCGCCGACGAAAAAGCGAAGCTCGGATTAGTCGGTAGCCGTAAGCGTCTGACCGCGCATGTGAAGGGCAAGAGTTACGAAGTTCAGATTCCAGACGTTCGCGCTATCCGCGAAAGACTGAACCTGACGCAAGAGACGTTTGCCGCTCGTTTTCACTTGAGCCTGCGAACGGTTCAGCAATGGGAACAGCGGCGGGCGACGCCAGATATGCCGGCTCGAATTTTGTTGAAGGCGATAGAGCAGGCTCCTGATATCATTGCCAAGGCCGCATCGGCAGTGGAGCGTGACTTAGCAATGGCAGGACGTTAAGACTCAACGCATGGCCGCACGACGATCCGCCACGACGCGACACGACGGAATCCCGAAGAAGAAGGCCAAGGTGACATCGACGCCAGCGGGGACTGTCGGCTTAGCCGATCCTGCGACCGAACGTTCACTGCGCATCTCGCGACCGTATGGCGGCGCGATCGTTTTCGACACGCGAACGAATGATGCTGCGAGCGTCGAGACATACTTTGCATTCGTTCGAGCATGGTTCGATGCGCGCGGCAATCAGTTGCCGCTACTGGATGATGGCCAAGAAGGCATTCGCGAGCTTGCAGCCGCCAATACCGCGGCGACGTCAGCTGAATGGCCGAGCCCACCTGGGCAGGTCACGATGCGGTACGAATCGTCCGCGCCCAAACACGCTAAACCGAATCTCCCCCCGCCGATCGCCGGCGACACCTACCCCACAACTCCTGGACTGGAGCGTCGTAGCGTGAGCACATACGTCATAGCAAGGGCGGAGGAGCGCTTTGCGACCTCCACGGGGCTTGCCGTCCGACACACCGAGGACGGGGTTATCGCTGAAGTCGAGATGCGTCCCGCCAGCGGACAGCTCACCGAAAAAGCGCTTGCGGAGATCCGTACCGTCGCCGCTCAACTGAGTGCTGTCGACGACGACGTCCTCGACGTGCTTCTCGCAAATGCGATCGCGAACGGCGCTGATAACGACGATTTGCATACCGTCGAGATCGATGCGATTCTGGACACGCGCCAGCGCGGCGTCCGGCACAAAACAGACGGAGCCAAAACGTATCTCGCGGGACGCCGCCAAGAAACACGCGATGACGCGGTTGAGCGACTGCGTCGACTGGAGACGCTGTACGTTTCAATTGGTGAGCGGAAAATGCGCGGCAAGCGCGTTCGAGAATACGATCGCGTCGTCGGCATCCAACGCCTAATCACCGATCCAAATAACGATGAACGTGTCGTCGCGGTACGCTATCGCTTCGGCAAATGGTTCGCCGCCTGGCGCGTTGGACACGCCCTCGCGCCACGGCGGCTGCTCGAACTCGACGGTCGCAACGGTGCGCCCGCAAAGATTTTGGGGCGCTACTTCGTTCAGCGTGCCCGTGAGACTGACGAACGCGGTCACATCGTGCGTCGCGTGCGGGATATCCTCATAGATTTACGCCGCCCACTTTATGACACCACTGGTAAAAATGCCGGTCGGCCGCGCGCGAATTTTGAAGAGCACCTTGATACCCTTGAGGCCGAGGGCATCTTCGCGGCGTGGGGTTATGTCGAAGCTGGTGACACCAAGAACGCCGATGCGGTGCTCGGTGCCGGCTACAAGAAAGCCGAGGCGTGGTTGGACCTCAATTTGTTCGTCGTGCTGACGCCGGAGGCGGCCGACCCCACCGGTTGACGGTGGCAATTCGCTCGACCCCACCGGTTGACGGTGGGAATCCCACCGGTTGGTGGTGGGAAATGGCCAGCGCTCTTGCAAGCAGGCGTCGGCGACTAGATAATCGTCGCAATGATCGACTAAGAATCGAAACGCCGCCGGCATAGGAACCGGCGGCGTCGTCTCTGGGGCTCGTCCCTCGCACCTCTCGTTCGCGTCCGCCGTAGTAAGTCGACACGATCGGGAGATCAGGGGCGGGTTTCGCACCACAGGAAACGAGCCACGTCCATCTTAGCCGATGGAACCGGGCGCGTCCACCCTAGCTGCGGCATTGCCTTCGCTCCTGGTCGGCAAGCGCGGTTGGAAAGGCCCCGACGGCCGCGCTTGCGCCAGCCGCCGGTCAGGTTCAACCTGCTCTCGAGCGGTTCGCCCGGACTCTCCCGTTTCGAGTCCACGCCACTGACGACTTTCGCCGCGGTGCGTATCGCGAGCGGCGTGAGGTCGCGTGCAGCATGGCCGAGATCGCGCCCGACCCGCCGGGTTGGCTGACCGCGCTGCGCTTCGACATCGACACGGAGGGCGGCGGTGCGGCGTGGATCGAGGCGGAGTTGCCGGCGCCGAATCTCGTCGTCATCAATCCGAGCAACGGGCACGCGCACCTAATCTATTTACTCGGCGCGTGGGTGCAAACGGACTTCGGTGATTCGCGTCGGCTCAAGGTCGTTCGGTACGCGGCCGCGATCGAGCGTGCGTACACCGCGGCGCTCGGCGCCGATACGGCTTACGCGGGTCGCTTTCACCACAATCCATTATCGTGTGCGTACGTCACGAAGATTGGCCGCGACGCGCCGTATTCGCTCGACGAGCTCGCGCGATACGTCGACTTGACTGCACCGCCGCAGAAGAAGAGCCCGCCAACCGGCATCGGTCGCAACGTCGAAATATTCGACCGGCTGCGGCGCTGGGCGTACGTTGCGGTTGCGGACTGGCGCATCGGCACGTACGACGCGTGGTGCGGTGCCGTCGCCGATCGTGGTGAACAGATCGCTACCGATGTCGGCGCCGAGAGCCCCCGCGGGCCGCTTGCAGCGAACGAAGTCGGTCACATCGTCAAGAGCGTCGCGCGCTGGGTCTGGGAACGCTACGGCGCGGACGTGCCGCCGTTGCTACGCGAGGCGCGGATTGCGGCACAGCGGAAGCGGGAGAAGGCCCGTCAGACGGCCCGCGAGGCGGCGCGAGAGCGCTCCGGAATGACGCGCGCAGAATACGTGGCCCCGGCGTGTGAGCGGCGCGCACAGGCCCTAGAAATGCGCCAGAAGGGGATTGCAGCCCGCGAGATCGCGCGCGTCCTGTCCATCAGCGTCCGCGAAGTCTACCGTCTGCTTCGAAGCGTCGTGACGTCGGTCGTCCGCGTTGTTGGGAGCGCGTCAGTGCCGACTGTGCAGGGTTCGCCCGCCCTATCAGACTTTAACGGCGCTCCGGGTCCGCTTCGAGCGTTGCGTGGTGGTGTTCGTATAGGCGAGGTGAAGTTGACGGAGACGATTGTGAACGACGATGTTGTGATATCGGAGCCTTCTACCGCGCACGGAGGAGCGATTGCCGCAGCAATCGTCTCCAAGTACGCGGTCCCCGCGCGTAGCGCGGAACCTGAGAGCGACGTGACGAGCGCTGGAAGGGGGGGTCGGGGGGAAACCAACGTCGGCGAATCGCCGATCGCGTATATCCAGCGCCGCATCAGCGAGATCGTTACGAAGCTGCAAGAGCCGGAGCGGCCGCCATAAGCCGAACGAAGGCGAAGATTGGTCTAACGGGTCGCTTTTCTTGTCGAGTTAGCTCTAAGCGACGTGACGTTCAATACTAATATTTGACGGGAGCAGCACTTGGTTCCACTCCAGCCATTTCAGGACGTCTATGACGGCGTCGTGTTGCATTTGCTGGCTGAAAGAGACGAAGCCGGCTTGCACAATGTTTACACGCTGGCCCTTCATGTTCGATCTGCGGACGTTTACACTCTGCCTCGCGAGATCGAATGGCGCTCTTGCGGGATGTTTTTTTCAACGGTCGTCCTCATGGACGCAGCCGTTTATTCCGCAGTTGAAGCCGAGATTAACAAAAATAGTCAGCTGGAACTCGGGGGACAGTTGGTCCACTTTTCGTTGGATTCACGGGTTGAGGGCTTTCAACCAGAGTTCTTCGCCGATCTCGAGTTCGTCGAGGCCGCGCCGGTGTCTGGTTCGTCGTGGTGCCGCCATCACGGCGGCACTGAAAAGAGCCTTGGCGGGCTCCTATTGAGTTCATCGAGCGTCGCGGACATCAGCCGTCAACTAGATTGCACAAAGACGCTGCGATGGGCAGTGCTCGGGCTGGCAATGAATCCGCACCGATTACGCGATTTTGATGAGGTTTGGCCGTGTCCGGTGCGCGTTGTGAGACATGAAGACAACCTCCATATCGCGGATTCGCATAAAGTCCTCGCCGGTAGAAGTGTCATTCTGCGGGTCAATTTATGGGCCGACGGGTTGCTCACGAAGTCGTGCAGTTTTTCGGGAGTCGGTCCACACCATGTGCCCCGCGGACATGACGCCTGCGAGATCGAGCTGCTTGTGGATGAAGTTCTCATGGACAAGTCCCTCGCGACCATAATCAAAGGACTCGATATAAACCTGAGTGTGCAGTCTGCTCAACGGTCCTTCGCTATGATGCGTCCGAAACGTAAGGGGATCACGGCTCCCATTGGACCGCGAACCATAACGAACGTCAAAATTGGAACCTTGGATGCTTCTTCGGCTCGCTCGCTGAGTTATCGTTGGCGAACACAGCAATCCAGCTTAATGCGCCCCCATCGAATTGAGCAAATCTACAACCCGCTGATTGCGGATCCGCTCGGAAGCGCTTTTAGAGACCTTCGCTTGCTGACGACTGGCCAGCCTGTAAAGCATATCCTCGTCGTGGATCCGTTCTCGCTCGACCTCGACGCTCTCGAAGCGATCGTAGCCGTCGCCGCATCGAAGCCTGCTAACTTCACGCTTGACATCATCACGAAGTTTCAAAAGCCCCCGAAACAAGAAGAGACTACTTATGAGGGGCGCGTTCAGAAGTTCAGGCAAGCCGTAGAACACGTTGCGCACGAGTTGACCATACATGTTCGGGTCTTCAACGCGGTCGGTATCAGCATCCATGACCGATTCTTATTCGTTGATGAGCGCGTGTTTCACGTAGGTCCATCATTTAACGCCCTCGGCGAGGAGCTGGGGGCAACGGTCGAGATGTCCGACATTCGAGCAATCGCGGAACTACGAAAGATGCTGAACCCTCTGCTCTACGACGCCGTCATTGAGACTGGCAGTCGGAATGGCTAAACTTCCGACTCACCCATTAAAACCGAATCTGCCAAGCGATCCAGGGGACACGGTAAACACATCGGAGCTCGATGAGCTGCACTCGAGGGCTCTTGCTCACCTTCAGGGCGTAAACTCGACCGCCTTGCGAGAAGACATTAACTTGGTCCGCGTGGAGCTATCGCAGTTGCCGCCGACGGACGCCGCACATCGCTTAGCACTGGCGCGAACAACAGACATTGAACTGCAAGAGTATGCCAAGCACGCGAGCGCGCCGGTGGCATGGTGCATTTTGGATCTTCGGTATTTAGCGGCTTCAGAAGAACGTTATGTTTTTGAACTGTTAACGGGCCATGACCCTGCTCGTGTCGTCGGTCCGTTCGTTGCGAACATGTCCATCAGCGATGTGGGACGCGAAGCCGCGATACAGTCTCTCTGCGATAGTGGTGACGAAGCCAAGCTCGATTCCGTGGGCTCGATGCTTTTTCGTCTAATGAGGAACGGTCTGTTTTACGGTCAGCATCTCAACGCAAGACTAGCCTTCACCAGCGCATTGCCACCCGCACAGGGTCAGCGTATTCTCGTGTCTTTATTTCGACACATCGCCCTCGAGCTCCGCGTCTCGTCGTCGTCTCCAATTCCTAGTCACTTCTCTGCGTGGTTAGCCCTTGATGGCGTTTATATCCGTCCGCTTCTCCAATCTGCGGCGGTTGTAAATGCCCTCATGCGAGATTCCGGGAATTTCGACGTTTTCATGCTCGGCATGCTCGTAGATTGCGAAAACGCCTCGCTATTAGGGCCGGCCGCAGTCCGTCGGTCTCATCTATTATGTGAGCAACTTTTCAAAGACAGATTTTCATCGGTTCTCGACCGTGAGGACGATGCATCTATAAAAGAGCGGTATTTTCGAGATTACGAATTCGGTACAATCGTTAGATCATTGGAACTCGTTGGAATCGATCCTTTTGCATTTCGCCAGACCTTCTTAAATCTTGCCGCCGACGGTTACTGGCGGCTGGTGGCGCCGTCGGTTCAGGAAACCGAACGTCACCGAGCCATTATGTTAGTTGCAGTTGGAGCGCTAGTCGCGCATCATCGCGGAGACAACGACCTGAAGACGGTAGTTGATGAGTGCGCGTCGCTTTTGCAGACACAACGCCAGAGCGGTCGGCATGCAACACCGATAGAAGTCGCGCACCGAGTTAAACTTGTTGGGCTCAAGTTACCTGACCTGTGAGTTCGGGGTGCCGCCGTCTGCCGCGGATGACGACGTAATGGGCCAGTCTCTCCACCCGAGCAGTCGCTGTTGATCTTCGGGATCCTAGCCGCGGCCACGCCGAAACGCAAGGGACACTCCCGGTCCTCACTCCGTTCCGGTCCACGTTCGGCTGCGCCGCCCTTGTTCGCTGCGCCGTTCCGTCGCGTCCACGGCTTTCGCGGACCCATCAACAGCGACCGCCTCGGGCGGAGAAGGGTTCAGACCAATGACGACGCTCTACACCATCAGCGACGACCGCACGAAGTTCTGCCGCAAGGCGATGAAAGCGAATGACGGCGTGTGGAATCCCGTGACCAGCGCGTGGATGTTCACAAAACCCGACGATCACGGAAACGCGATGTGCGAACTCTATCGCGCGACGCGGCCGAGTGCGGCGCAGCTCGAGGCGCTGCTCTCGATGGCCATCGACGGAACCGGAGCGCAAGCGTGGGACTTCGATCCGAGCGTGACGCTGCCGGACTTCACGCAATGTTCGCGCGATGAGGCATCGCGACTGCTGAGCGCCGGCTACACCGTGCGCCGCCTGCTCGGAACGCATCCGCTCGAGGACGGGCCGACCGACGTTGCGTCGGATATCTTCGATGCCTCGGAGTTCGAGGAGCGCGCGCGACGTGGACCGCGTCAGCGTCGCAACGCCGCGTAACGGCGCAGCTCTAAACTAACACACTTCGCGCGGCGCCCATGAGGGCGTCGCGCTTCTGTTTTGGAGGCTCGCATGTCGAGTTCTGTTTCGTCGCGTCCGAGCGACGTCGTGTCCGCGCTGCTCGTCGATGCGAGCAAGAACGATCGCGTGACGGTCGCGCGTCATCTGAGCGCATATCCCACACCGCTGCTGGAACGGCTCGTCGCAGTCGGTTGCCGCGTGCGTCCGCTCACGCGAAACGAGCGCTATCGCGATGTATCGCCCGCGTTACGACGTCTGGACGTTGACGTCGATGCGTGGCCCGTGCCGCCGGCCGGGCTCTTCGTCGTCGAGGAACGCGCCGTATATCTGCGCTCGCTCAGTGCGATGACGATCGGTCACGAGGTCGCACACGCGATCGACTGCGCGCTCGGCGATGACATCTACCGGAGCGGCTACGATCCGCAGATTCGGGCAGCGTTCGCCGCGGCGCGTTCGTTCGTAACGCCGTACGCAGCGTCCGGTCTCGATGAGTATTTCGCGGAGTGCGTTCGCGCATACGGCGACGTTTTCAACGATGCAAACTCACCGTGGCCGGCTGCGACGCGCGAGCGGCTGCGCGTCTGCGATCCGGCGATGCATGCGATCGTCGCCGAGATATTCGCTTCCGCGATTTAGCCCGAAACGCCGGGGTACTCGGCGTCGCGCAGTGATGCTGCGCCCGATGAGGGCCATCTTCCCTTACGGTCTGATGGAGTATTGAACATGTCTCGTAAAGCTAAGACCGTGGCAGCACGGCGCTCGCCATGGTAGAGCCTGCACGGCCCGTGCTGCAAATCACGCGCGCCGAAGCGAATGCTCGCATGAAGGCGCGCGCGCTCGAACTCTACCACGCAGCGCGCACGCAGCGTGAGGAGCACATTCGCGCCTTCGAAGCCGAGTACGGTCGCGCCGATCGCATCGACCATACCGTCCTTGCGGACTTGCAGCGCATTCAGGCGCGCCTCGCCGCGATTGCGGCGCGTCAGCAACGTGCGAATGCGACCGGCTGTGAACCGAAGGTCGCCAAGTTCGTCGACCAGATTGGGACGATGATTGGCTCGGTTAGTGCCCATCTCGCGACGGAACGCGCGCTCGAGCTGTTCGCGCTCGTGCAGCAAGCCGACTATGTCGGTTGGAATGGCAGCGGCGTTGGAGCGAAGGGCCAAGATGAAGCGCTTCTTGCCGGTTACGAGATCGTCGAAGATCCGCTCGGCGCGCAGAACGCTGCCCCGACGGCCGACAAGGACGGCGAAGTGTGCTTGCACACTGAGATCGAGCCGTACGAGGACGAGCCGACGTACGGCGTGTGCGTCGACTGCGGCGAGGAATTCGGCCTGCGCGGCGCGCCGGCGGACGCCGATGATGCGGCGGAAGAAGACGTCGACGCGCGGCCCTGGCGACCGAGTCGGCCGCAGCATGAAGCAGCAAGTGGCCCCGGCCACGTGCCGGGGCCGCGCTCTTTCCGACGAGGACTTTCCGCCGGACTTCGTGCGCAACGCGTACATGCTCGCCATTCGGCGTGCCGCACGCGATGCGCATCGAACCCTCTGCGATCGCGACGCGGTTGAGTGCGATGTCTGTCGCGAGCATACGCAGGCAATCGCCGAGGCAAAACGCGCGCTAAATCGAGGAACCGAGGAATTATAGCGAGGTGGCGTTGCGACGGTAGCCCCGGCTGCTCGCTCCATTGAGAGTCAGCCCGTTAAAGTCGTGAAGCAGCGCTCGTCGTCCGCATCTAACGCGTCGACGAAGCGGTCGATCTCGTCGCATGAAAGGGCGGGATGTTCGCCCCGAAAGCCCGCTGCTTGATACGGGAGCACGTCGCCGATTCGAGCCCCGAGTTTTGCGGCGTTAAAGCGTTCCGCATTGGTGCAGTCGCCATGGGCCTGAATCCATGCGAGGAGGTCCGCCTCGCTTACAGCCTGGCCCACGGCGGCACAGAAGTCATCAGTGCGAATGCCAAGCGCGCCAAGAAGATCGGTGCTAGCGCCCTCCATGTGGTACGCGCCGATCGCACCGCCCGGCAGCAACGCGCGTGCTTTGTCGATCGTTCGTGGAAGAAAGCAGTAACCGACGAGTTGTTCGCGTGCGCTCCGCGGAGCCTTGAGTGTAAGATCGAGCGGCGTCATATAAGATAGGCTGCTACGGGGCGTGCTTTTCGTGTAGCCATACGGCGTTGCCGTCAGGGTCACGAAGCATCGCGATCGCGCAATTGTACGGCGTCTTGTGCGGCTGCGTTGATTCGACGCCGCGAGCGCTGTGCGTGGCGCGGTACGCGTCAAGATTCTCGACCTCGAGCACGAGGCCCTGAGCCTCGCCCGGCTTGCCGTTGTCAGGAACGTTCCCGATTCCGAAGGTCGCGCCGCCGACATCGAACTCGACCCACCACGCTTCGTTCATGCCTTCCTGCCGCAGGCCCAGCTTATCGCGATAGAACGTCAATGCCCGCGGCACATCAGTGACGGGATACATGGTGAACGCAATGCCAGTAACGCTCATTGAGGCCGGTCCTTTCGATTTCGTGAGTGCGGTGGACGGGTGCGCTTCACGCTGTAGTCGCCGGCGGCCACATACGTGCGAGCATCGTCGAGCAGCGTACGCCAGAGGTCGTCGTGTGCCGCAGCGGGCGCAGCAACCGCAACCCACTCCTTCATGATGCGGCTACCCGAGGTGAACGGGATTGCCGCGCCCGCTTCGACGAGCTGCGCGGCGCGAATCGCCGGCAACTTCACGACGAGACGATCGCCCTTGAGAAAGCCGAAAATCTTGCCGCCTACCATGAGCACGTCGTTGCGAAGCGCACGGCCAACGGACACGTCGGGCCGGCGCAATTGCTCGGCAGCGAATGCTTCGTAGCGCTTCATGAACGCTGTAACGGCAACTCCGCTGCGAATGGGTCTGGTCCGGGATCGCCGCCAGCCGCCGCGATGCGCAACCGTGCGAGAAAGTGCTCCCAGCCCCGCGCGTGCATCGCGGCCTCGCTCACGGGGAGCTGGACGTGCAGCAGCTCGAGCCGCGTGCCGCCCTCGTGCGGAGAGAGCGTAAATTCGACGCGGGAAGATCCCACCGGAATAGTGCTGTCTCCGACGACGCCCCACGTGACGCCGATGCGTCTCGGCGGATCCACTTCAAGAAACGTTCCGCGGATGGCCGCCCCATTGATATCGACCGCGTACAAACCGCCTGGCGTGGGATCGAGTTCGGCGTGCTGACCCAGCCACGTCACCATCCCCTCCGGCGTCACGAGATGGGCAAAGACAATCTCGGGCGGTGCGTCGATTTCAATCGAGGTCGTATACTCAGGCATGGCGGTCCTTGCGTGCGGTAGCTTCTGCCGCACGCTTTAGGGCTGTCAGCCGGCTCGGCCAGAACCCCTCGAGATATTTCTGCACCGCCGCGAAGCCGTCGGTATTCACGCTGAAAAGATGGCGCGTACCGTCACGGCTTTCGCTCACCAGCCCGGAGTGCCGCAGCACACGTAAGTGATGCGACACGGCCTGCTGAGAGATCGCGATTCGTTCCGCGATCTCGCCAACCGCGCGCGGGCGTCGGCGGACTTCATTCAGGATAGCGCGACGGTTGCGGTCAGCGAGTGCGTGTAACGCAGCATCGACGCGACCGGTGTCGGCGCCCATCGTCAATCCCCGGCTCTCGAGGCCGTCATTGAAGATCTCCAGCGACGGAATATCGCATCGATCCTCGATCGAAGCTGAGGGAAAACACGCGACTATACTAGCCGTGATTTGTACATACGTCAATAGGTGGAACGTCCTCTAGATGCGCGCAACCTAGCGTGCTCATGCTCCGGCCTTGGACGTGCGGGCTAGACGGCCTTTCTTGGCGCCTGTGGCCATCGCGACAACGGCACCGTCGAGCGTTCGCCGCCCTTGCGGAGAAGTTTCCGCCCGGAGTCGTGCGCAACGCGCACACCCTGGCGATTCGACGTGCCGTGCGAGACGCACATCGCGCGGTGTGCGATCGTGACGCTGTCGAATGCCCCGATTGTCAAGAGCATCCTTCGGCGATAGCGAAAGCGAAGTGGATGCTCAATCATCGGACAGAAGCAACGTAACAGCCGCTCGGCGACGCCGCTCACCGGTAAATCGGTTCTTCGCCAAGTACGTCCGCCGTTCGGCTTGGCCCAGGGATGCCCGAAGTAACGGCGTAGTATGTTTTATACAATAACGTCTTTGGAGATTTTGACGTGAACATTTCAGGGCGCTTAGAGCCGTATCGTACGAGCTACCTAGCCGAGCTGGTTGGTTGTACGCCGCAGACAATTTCAAACTGGCGCGCTGGCCAAATTCCTCAAAAGGGGTCGCACGAGTTTCTGCGTGGCCTTTTTAAAATGACGCCAGCGAGATTCGCGCGGCTTGTCGCTCGTTCGCGCTCCGAAGGCTCACACTAAAGCGGCTCGTTATAAGGCCAGTTCGCGAACCAACGCGGCATCTCGGTCGGTTTGGCTCGGTAAAAATAGCCCATTAAGTTATAGGCGTCGAATGCCAGGGTGCGTGCGGCTGGTTCGAGCAGCGCGCGCCAAAGTACGTCATCGTCAGGCTTTGAGGCAGCTCGATCTCGCGCTTTGCAGTGAACGACGCGGTCTCGGAGCTTCTTGAGCTTTTGGAACTTGTTCCAGGGCCGTTTCCCTTTCGGGCTTGGGATGGACAGAATGTTTGGTATCACTTTGGCCAGCTTCTCTTCGAGCGTCAGCTTCCGCTCAACCGATTCAAGATCGTAGCTTACGGATACGCCATTCTTGACGACGGGTTCATATCGATACGATCCAGCATACGCGCGAGAAATCATCTCGTTTGCGAATGCCTCAAGCGCGGAGTGTGCGAAAACGACTGACGCCATCCGCGACTCGAATAATTCAAATAGTTCGAAATTGCGAAGGTTCATGTTGGGACCAGCCGGCAATCGCCTAGCAGAGAAATCTTGATAGGCGATATCGAGCCGAGCCGCGTGATCCAACAAGAGCGCAGTGGCGCTTGGAACCCCGAAATCGATGATTGGATCCTCCGCGCTCGTTCGCGCCTGTCCATGTATTGACACGAGCGTTCCGGCGGCATACTCGTGACCATTGACGACGGCGGGTTTAGTCATCCACGTCGCGGCTTGGAGGCGCCAATCGGCTGCCGCAACGAGCGGAGGCTCCGCTTTCGCGAACTGCCTAGCGCGTACGCGTAGAGAAGCCAAAGTTTAGCTCGTAGAGAAAGCATTGACTGCTTAGCGTGCGGACGAGAGATCGCGGTCGAATAGCTCGCGTCTCAGTCGCCGTACGGTACGGTAACTGCATCAATCAAGCGTGGAGCTTCTAGGTTCCCGCCCTCGTAGGTGTATGTTCCATCGGAATGCTGCTTTGCTTGAAGTGCTCCAATCTGTTCGTAGCTCGTGCCCTCGTCATCGACGTATTCAATTCGCACCGCCGGGAATTGCGGCGCCGTACGATACGCGTCCTGACCTTCAATCGACCAGGTAAACCTAACAGGCTTGTCTCCCGGCGTCAGCGTGCCGAGTCGCTCGAGATGCTTGGCGCCGGTCATGACCGCGCGCACCTTATTGGCAGCTCCTCGTCCCTTGTTCTGAATCTCCAGAGTGAGCGAGTACGAGCCGAGCTTCGCTATTGGGCCCGAACCAACGGCTATAAATCCCGGCGTGTTAGTTTTTACCTTTAGGTAAAGGCGGGCTGCATCCCGGCGTACCGCGCGAGGAGTCGGCGCGGGCGCAGAATGATGGGTAGTTGCTCCAACGTTTCCCCGCGTACGCCGCTGAGCCACGTTTGCAAGATATTCTGGAAGTAACCGACGGAGAGTGGTCTCTAATTCCGCTTCGTTGTCATAGAGTACCGAATCCCAGCCTTTCACGTCGGAAAACACAGAACTCTCCCGTCCGGGCTTTGGATTGAGGGTTTCGTCGGTGCAGTAGATAATCGCCCACGCGTAAGCGCGCCCCCGCGCGATCCCGAACTCCGCGGCAACGTTCGGGTTGTGCGTCGTGAGATCGAAGATGCACAAATCGGCTTCCGACATCATTTGCTCGATCTTCTCGAGCAACGGCATGCCGCGCAAAATGTCCGAGGCGACGACAACTTGAGCGAAACCCGCAGATGCTCGTTCGACCGCACCGCGGACGTAGTCGAGCGCAAACGGGTAGCCAAGGAAAATCGTTGGTAGATTATCGGTCGCCAAAGTATTCCAAATCGTCGTTAGTGAGCTGCGGAACCGATAGCACGTCGTCGAATGCCGTTCCGTCGACGGTGAGCAGGGTCACGGCTTGGTCCGGGGTGAGAGCGCGGAAGGTTTGCGCGGTGAGGAGTCGCTGGCGCTGCATGGACGCGGAGTGCCCTTCCGATATTGAGGCGGCTTTCGGGAAGAAGACTGTCGGCTGGTCAGAGCGGCCGGTGTTATAAGACTCCTTCCAGACGTCGACCTCGCCGAGTTTGCCGGCGACGTATTCCATGGTGCGTTCGGTCGAACGGAATGCGACGACGTTGGTAAAGTTGCCGAGGAGGGCGGTGGCCGCGTGTTCGTTCCCGATCGCAGCGATATAGGCTTCGATCGACTGTGAGGCGACGATTCCGATGACGCCGAGCGCCCGCGAGGTGTCGAAGAACTGCGCGTCACCGGCGCTGCAAATCTGTTGATACTCGTCGCACAGGAAGAGGAGCGGGCGGCTCTTACGCGGTCCCGCCGGTAGCTGCGCGCGGGTGTTGACGGCTTGGAAGAAGCGTTCTTTGACGAAGAGGTAGACGACGCTCGCGGCGGCCTTGAAGCGCTCGCGTGGGACGTTGGCAACGAAGACGCTGCCGTTGAGAACGTCGGCGAGGTTGGCCTGGTCGCCCGAATTCGTGCAAAACGCGTCTTCGAGCTCCGGATCAGCGAACCGGGCGAGTGCGGTTTCGATCGTGCGGTTGACGCCGCTGCGTTCCTTTTCGCTGTACTGCGCGGCGATCGTGGCTTCGTAGTCGATGGCGTTCTTGAGTCGCCGGGCATCGAGGCTCGCATCGCGGTTACCGTCGGAGGCGAGCACTTGGAGCTCGAGGAGCGCGTCGCCGGCGGTCGCGATTGCGACCTTGCGGAAGCGCTCGTCGAAGACGTAGTCATAGAGCCCCTTGAGCGAGTACGCTCCCGGGACGTGGAAGAGGACGGCGAGTGCGGCTTGTGAGCGCGCGACGGCGAGCGAAAGCCAAAAGGCCGAGTCGCCTTCGCCTTGGCCGAGCAGTTTGAACGCCGCTTCGAGAAAGCCAGCCGCGGTGTTCGGGGTAAGCCCCTCGAGCAGGTTAAGCCCGAGTTGCCCGACGCCGATGCGTTGAATCGTCTTGCCCGTGAATTGCGCCGCGTGTGCGGCGGTCGTGTGGAAGTCGCCGCGCACGTCGAAGATGAGGCCGCCGCAGTCGAAGTCGAGTGCTTGCACGAGCAGATGGTTGATGACGCGGGTCGTTTTGCCCGTGCCCGTCTCGCCGAAGATCGCGATGTTTTTGGCCGCGTCACGGAGGTTGAGGGTAACGTTTGAGCCGCGTTGCAAGCCGGCGGTGTGGCCAAGCGCAGAGAGCGTGCCGGTCGCTTCACCGATCCATAGTCCGAAGTCGCCCGGCTCGCTGAGATCGGGTCCGACGGATGGCGTCGCATCGACGTCCTTGCGGAGTGGCAACGTCGGGAGCGGCTTGCCGTCGAGTGCGCGCACGAGTGGGCGAAACCCGAGCCCACCGACGACGGCCGCGCCGGCGAGTATCGCGAGTCCGTGCGAGAGTGGATAGACGAGCGCGGTCGTCGGCACAGCCCCGAGCGCGAACATACCTGCCGTCGGTGTATCCGCGAAGGCATTTCCGTTGAAGACGCCACCGCGTAAGGCGGGGAGCGCGAAGCGGGAGAAGGGCCTCACGATGAGGAGCGCGCCAAGGGCGATAACGACGTACATCGCCATCTGGATCGCGAGTGCGACGAGCGCGATGATGTAGACAGCAACGATGACGAGCACGATGCCAAGGCAGCCGGGTGCGAGTCCATATTTGATCCGCGGGCGCGACGGCGTCTTGCCACGGACGAGCTGCTGTCGTCCAAGCCAACGCCGGTAACGCAGCCCGCGAACGAGATCGTTCGGTGCGGTAGTCGTCGTCATCGAGCGATCGTCAGCTCTTAGCTGACGTCTTCCGAGCGGTGACTTTGCGCGATGAGCGGTTTGTTTTCGCCGTACCGTTGGTGTTGGCGTCGCTCTTGGTGATGCGCTGAACGTAACGGCGGATGGTTTCCGGGGACGCTTTGAGGCCGGCGCTGCGGAGCGCCTCGGTGATCGACCGGTAGTTGTGACCTTTGGCGTGGGCCTGGGTGATGAGTTCTCGATGCGGCTCGAGGGTCGCTTCGAGCACGGATCGACGCGGCACAGGCGCTGCGTCGATGAGGGCGGCGAGTCGGGAGCGGATTTGGGCGTGCAGTGGTTCGTCAGCGTGCATGGTGATGTCTCCGCGCGCAGATAGTTGCGGTTATCGTAACATGCATGCTATGGTGGTTGCAACGCAAGATGACGTTAGGGGGGAACCTAGAGGGTGGATAGCCACCTAGCGGCGACTCTTCACCCTGGTTCGGAGTGGTGCTCGCATCGCTTGCGCGAAGCTCGCCCCACCTAGGAGATTCGGAATGCCGGCGAAGTCCCCGGAGCAGCAAGCCGTTTACGACTCAAAGCGCAAACGCTCGGAGCAGCTTCTTGTTCGACTAACGCCCGCGGAAGCAGAGCGCGTGCGCGCGGCTGCTGCATCATCGGGGTTGTCGGTAGTCGACTTCGTGCTGACGGTGGTCGACGATCGGCCAGCGCCGGTGATCGACCTTGCGCAAGTCGCGGAGATCTCGTCCGCCGTCGCAGCTTTGGCCGGGATCCCCGGTGCGATTCGCGACCTGGAAGCCGACCTCGGTCGGCTCTCCGGGCGGCTCTCGCACTTCTTCACGGTCAACTACGCGCGTGCGAGTCTCCACCGTGAAGAGATTCACGAGACACTGTGGGCCGTGCAGGAGCTCATGCGTCGGGTGCAGCCGGAGATCGCGAAGATGAGCGCCGCGGTCGCGGAGCCACGGACCGAGATTGCGACGGTCATGCGTGCGATCGCGCGGGAGCTTGAGGGCGAGTTAACCGGACAGGCGACGCGGTGATCGCGAACCGCGGCCGCGGCCGGATGGTCGGCACATCTAGTTTCGGCGCCGCGATCGACTACATCGTGCGCGAGGGCCCGGAGCACGAGCGCGACCACGAGCCACCGCTTGTGATCTGGAGCGAGAACGTCGCGACGATCGAAACGGCGGCGCTTGAGATGGAGGCCGTCGCCTCACAGAGCCGCGCGAAAGAGCCGCTCTACCACCTCATCGTGTCGTTCGCGGAGGGCGAGCGGCCGACGTACGAGCAGGCGCGCGCGGCCCTGAATACGCAGATCGAGCACCTCGGCTTCGGTGGTTTGCAGTACGTCGCGGCGCTGCAAAACGACGGCGTCGGCGGCATGTATCACGTGCATGCGGTGTTCAATCGAGTCGACCCACTAACGCACGTCGCGCGCGATATTTGGCAAGATCGCGAGAAGATGCGCACGGCCAGTCGCGAGGCCGAGCTCGAACAGGGTTGGCGCGTCGTCGACGTTGCGCATCGCCAAGAGCTCTCGCATGGCGCCCGGGACGTCGAATACTACGGGCGCAAGCGCTCGTTCGAGCGGAGCGTCCGCGAGGACGTGGCTCCGGCGTTGCGCGATGCCTTGGCGAAAGAGAAGACCCGTGATGGGCAGCCATCGTGGGCGGACGTGCATCGCGTCTGCGGCGAACACGGCGTGCGGTACGAGGAAGTGCGAACCGGGCGCCACGACGACGTCGTGGGGGGACGGCTCGTTGGTGCCGAGCGCGGCGAATACGCTCGTACGCGCGACCTTGGCCCGGACTTCACGCACCGTAAACTAATCGAGCAGCTTGGCCCGTTCGAGCGCGATCGAGACCAGGATCGTTCGCGCGATGCGACGCGGCCGTTTGCGGAGCGATGTCGTTCGGCCGCGGCCGAGGTGGAAATTTTGCGCGGCACGGGCGGCCGCACCGATGCGGGTTGGCGCGAGTTGCATGCCACGTTCGAGCGGCATGGCGTGGAGTACAAGCCGTATCGCACCGGTGCGCGGATCGGCGACCTCGATAGTCCCGAGACGGTCAAGCCGTCGGAGATCGACCGCGATCTTTCGTTGCGCGCCATGACCGCGACGTTCGGGCCGTATGAGAGTTCGCAGCAGGCGCGCGATCGCGCTGCGGCCCGCGAGGCGGTGCAGCGCGCGGAGAACCTCATTGTCGGCGCGCGGCTGCTAAATGACCCAAGTCCGATCATGGACCGCCTCACGGCCAACAACGCAACCTACACGTTGAGCGCCGTGGAGCGGCTCGTCGGCGAGCGCGTTTCGGATACCGAGCAGCGTCAGGCGATCACTGAGAAGATCGTCGACGAATCGATGCAGCTCGTCGACGACCGCGGCAAGGCACGCTTGACGACACGTGAGGTTCTCGACGCCGAGCAGACACTCGCGACCGCAGCGGATGGCCTCGCCTCGAGCCGACGCGACGTCGTCATCGCGCGGCCGGCGAGCCCACAACTCGACGAGCAACAGCAACGTGCGTATGCCTACGCGACCCACGACGACGCGTGCCTGAAGGTCATTACGGGCGTTCCCGGTGCCGGCAAGACCCGGCTCATCAGCGAGATCGGCGCGGCGTATCAGGACGCAGGCTACAACGTTCGGGCGGTTTCGGTCGCGAACTCGGCCGTCGACGTCCTGCGGCGCGAGACGGACGTACCGGCCCGCTCCGTCGCTAAAGAACTCTACGAGTGGGGTCAAGACCGCGAACGACTGACCAACCGCGACCTGCTCTTAATCGATGAGGTCTCGACGCTGGGGACCGCGCAGGGTGCAGCGCTACTGCGTGACGCGCACGAACGCGGGGCCGTGGTTATCGCCTTGGGCGATGACAAGCAGTTCCAGGCCGTTGCGCACGGTAACGCGCTCGAACTCATGCAGCGCGCCGGCGGCGATCGAGGCATCGACCTGGAGAAGACGCGCCGGCAAAGCGAGGTATGGCAGCGCGAGGCGACCGAGGCCGTGCGCCGCGGCGATGTGCGCGGCGCGATCGACGCGTATCGCGAGCGGGGCTTCGTTCACGAGGCTGGGTCGCAGGACGAGGCGCGCGCAGCGCTGATCGACCACTGGCGCTCGATCGAGCGTTCGGGCGTCGAGTGCGGGATCGAGGCGTACACGAACCGCGAGCGCATCGCCATCAACGCGCTCGCGCGCGAGCAGTGGCGCGACATGGGGCGCCTTGCGGGCGACGACGTGCGGCTCGAGACGGTCGACGGCAACGTGCCTTACGCGGTCGGCGATCGCGTCATCATCCGCGAGACGATCCGCGAGGCTGGGCTGATGAACGGCTCGGTCGGAACCGTCCGCGGGATCGATAATGCGACCTTGCAAATCGAACGCCGCGACGGGGTGGTCGTACCGGTCGACACGCGCGAACACGGCGGCGTGCAACACGGCTACTGTTCGACGGAATACCGCGAGCAAGGGTCGACGCGGTACGCTGAGCTGCAGCTGGTCACGGAGCACATCAGCCAGCGGTCGTTGACCGTCGGGATGACGCGGCACACGGATTCATATGAGATGTTCTATTCACGCGAAGCTGTCGGATCGTACGACGATCTTGTCGCCCTCGGTCTGCGCACGCGGTCCAAAGAATTGGCCAGCGATTATCAGGAACTCGAACACGCGCAAACGCGTGATGTGCAGCCGACACGGGAGCTCAGCGTCACCGCGTTGCGCTGGGAGCTCGAGCCGATCGCGCGCGGCGAACAGACCGGGTACACTCGCGAGGAACGCAAAGCCGCGTTCGCGATTCTCAACCAGCTCGAGCGCCTGGAGCCGAATGAACGAGTATCCGTCGCGCGCGATATGCGGCAGACGCTCGCGAATCCATCGGAGCTGACGACAAAACTCCGCGACGTGCAGACGCGTGAACGGGAACGGGCCCAATTGCGCGAGCGCGACGATCGCGGCCGGAGTCGCTGACGTGGCGGAAGTACGGTGTGCGAAGCACGGCGTTTTTGCCTATAAGACAGCGACGTGCCCAGGCTGCCTCAACGACGTGCGAAGACGGTACGAGGAATTGGCGACCGAGCTTGGCGCTCGTCCAAGGACGCGGCTTTTTGGAAACGACGCGGCACCGGCTCCGATTTCCGCAGAAGCGCTCGCCGTTCTACGGACCGAAGATCCCGCTGGCGCCGATTTCGTTCTGGCGGAGCTGGAACGCGCGGGCCGCGAGTATGAAGAGCGGCAGCGCGAACAGGAGAACATCGTTGCAGGTCTTGCCGCCTTGAGCAAAACGCACGGTCGCACATGCCGATTGGGATCACCGGGCTCAAAATATGAAGGCCGCTTATTGGGCGCGGCGGACATCGGCGCTAAGCGCTACGCGCAACTGCGGCAAGGTTTCCTGGATGGCGGCGATACCGTCTGCGTGCCGTGGATCGACGCGTTTGCCGAGCGCGTGGGTCAAGAGATTGTGGTGCAGTGGGTAGATACGAGCGACGGGATCGCTTTTCGCGTTAGCGACCGCGACGGCACAATCGACACTCCGTCAGGCTCGGGATAGATTATGGAAGATGCGACGGCCGCTTCGCAAATTGGCGGGATTTCGAGAGGGGGCGGAGTGATGATGTCGCCTTTTACGCGCCGGGTGATTGCGGTGCCACCAACTCCGACGTTCTCCTTTTCGATGCCGTTGCACACACTTCATCGATGCTAGGCAACTTGCGCTTTCCGAACCAGTCACTATCGGGCAGCGACCAAATCGGCATGGGGTTCAGTCGGAAATATATCCGTTCGGTCGGGTTGCTGTCGTATAGAAAGAACATGTCCTTATCGAAGTAAATGCTGAATGCGTCACTGCGGCGATTGCGCCACACCCGCAGCAATTGTGAAGCGCAATATATCGCGGCAAATCCTATGATGACAAAAGCGGCGGCGGCACTAAGGTCAAATCGATCGTGCGCGTGATTGGCCGCGGCTCCCATCGGAACGTCGGCAGCGAGGAGCAAGGCGCCGGCATTGAAGCAAATACGCGCACATGAACGAGCGCGATAGCGTTCGCCCATTCTCAACTGTGCGTCTGTTACTCCAACGCCAAGCGAAGCTTCGCCGTACGAGTCCGGTGTGGCTCCGTCTTCCGCCCAGCGGAAGCTCCACCAAGTCAGAGCGATGCCAGCTAACGGCAAAACGAAGGCGATTACGTCCAGCACTGCTTGCGTTTGCATATCTTAAGTATTCCCGCGCGGGAGGTGGCTACGACGAAGCGGTAGCTGGTCCCACGTCGGTTACCTCTGCGCGTCCATGTACGAGTACGCGGTGCGCGAAGCCGTATTGGCGCGGCCCTGCGGTGACCTCACGCTGCGGCGTGACCTCACGCTGCGGCGTGACCTCACGCTGCGGCGTGACCTAGGAGTTCCGCCTGTTCGAGCACTTGCTCCGTCGCCGAGTCGCTTGCGTCGGGCGGGTAACCGTGTTTTCGTAGGATCTTCTTGATCCGTAGCTTGATGCCAGCTCTTACACTAGCACGGAGATTCCAGTCGATGGTTGCGTTCTCGCGCACGCTCTTAACGAGTTCTCTAGCGATCGTGCGCAGTTGCACGTCGCCGAGAACCTGCACAGCGCTCTCGCTTAGCGCGAGCGCGTCGTAAAACGCCAACTCGTCGTCGGAAAGGCCCATTGATTCAGCGCGCTCCGGATCGTCGCGCAGCTCCTTTGCAAACGCGATAAGGTGCTCGATCAGCTGCATCGTCGTGAGTGATCGGCTCTCGTATCGCGTGATCGCTTCCGACAGCATCTCTGAAAACTTACGCGCTTGGACCGCATTCTGCCGGGATCGCACCCTGATCTCGTCGCGGAGAAGCCTCTCGAGCATCTCGCGCGCGAGATTGCGCTGTTGCATCCCGGCGATCTCGGCGAGGAAGTCGTCGGAGAATACCGAGATGTCGGGCCGATTCACGCCGGCTTGCTCGAGCACATCCACAATGCCGCGCGAACCGACCGCATCTGAGATAAGTTGCGCGAGAGCGAGATCGATCTCCTCAAGGGTCTGACCGACGGAAGGCGATACCTTGATGATCGTCGCGCGCACGCCTTTAAAGAATGCCACTTCGTCGCCGATGCCGCGGGCGTAGTCCGACGTCGAGGCAAGCGAGAACGCCTTTGTGAGACTCGCGCACGACCGCAGATACCGAGATTTGCCGTCCTCGAGCCCGAGGATATGATCGGCGCCCTTGTTCAATCCGATCATCTTCTGCGCGGTGTCGCCGTCGAGAAAGCCTTGGTACGCGAATTTGTGGAACATCGCTCGCACGACCTCATAGTCCCGCTGCAGTACGGCGACCGCGTCCTGTTCGGGGAGGACGGGGTCGCCGCTGCCGCCGGAATCGATGTACGTCGCGAGCGCACGCTTCAGATCGTCCGCGATACCAAAGTAGTCGACGACGAGTCCGCCGGCCTTCGTCTTGAAAACGCGATTCACGCGGGCAATTGCCTGGACGAGGCTGTGGCCTTTCATCGGCTTATCGACGTACATCGTATGTAGCGCCGGTACGTCGAAGCCAGTCAGCCACATGTCGCGAACGATCACGAGTTTGAGCGGGTCAACGGCGTCCTTGAACCGCTTCTCGATCGCGCGGCGACGCGGTTTGTTTCGGATATGCGGCTGCATGAGCAAATCGTCTGCTGCGCTTCCTGTCATAACCACTTTGATGACGCCGCGCTCGTCGGCGTCATCGTGCCAGGCGGGTCGCAGTGCGACGATAGCCTGGTAGAGCCGCGCGCAGATGCGACGACTCATACAAACGATCATCGCCTTCCCCTCGAATTCGAATCCCTTCTGGCGTTGCTCGAAGTGGGCGACGATGTCGCGAGCGACGTCATCGATGCGTGCATCCGCCCCGACCAACGCCTCGATTTGCGACCACCGGCTCGCGCTGCGGTGCCTTTCGTCAACCTCTTGTCCCTCGGTAATGTCCTCGAACTCCTCATCGAGGTCCGGAAGCTTGGCCGGGTCCAGGTTGACCTTGACAATGCGGGCCTCGTAATAGATCGGAACCGTCGCGCCGTCTTCGACAGCACGACGCACGTCGTAAACGTCGATATAGTCGCCGAAGACGGCACGGGTATTATGGTCCGCCGTCTCGACCGGCGTGCCGGTGAAACCGATGAATGAGGCGTTCGGTAGTGCGTCGCGGAGATGGCGCGCGAAGCCGTACGCCATTTCCCCGGTATCCTGGTCCAATTTGCCGGCGAAGCCGTACTGGCTGCGGTGTGCCTCGTCAGCGATGACAATCACGTTGGGTCGATCGGTCACCGCCGGATACCGGCCGCCGTTTGCCTCAGGCAAAAACTTCTGAATGGTCGTGAAGACGATGTGGCCGGAGGCAACCGCGAGCGCGTCGCGCAGTTCAGTCCGATTCTCGACTTGCTCCGGGGTTTGCCGAAGGAATTTCGTGCAGCGCATGAACTGACCGAAAAGCTGATCGTCGAGATCGTTGCGATCGGTCAGGACAACCAGTGTAGGATTCGCTAGCTCCGGCTGCTGCGCAATCTTGGCGGAGTAAAACGCCATTGAAAGGCTCTTACCGCTACCCTGCGTGTGCCAGAAGACGCCGATGCGACGATCGCCGCTCTGGGCGGTCGCGACCACGGTGCGTTCGACCGCCTTATTCACGCCGTAATATTGGTGATATGCGGCCACGATTTTGTTGGCTGGTGTGGTCGCCTCGAAGAGCACGAAGTACCGAATGAAGTCGAGGAGGCGCCGCTTCTCGAAGACTTCGCTGATGAGCGGTTCGATTTCGATCGGAACTTTTGCGCCGTTCTCACGCTTCCAGCTGCCGAAGCGTTCCCAGTCTGCTGTTAGCGAACCCATCCGCGCTTGCGTGCCGTCAGCCACGACGAGCAGCTCGTTGTAGGCCAGCAGTGCCGGGAGATCGCGCTTATAGGTTTGCACTTGGCGGTACGCACTGAGGATCGTCGCCTTGTCGTGTGTCGGATTTTTAAACTCGAAGAGCCCGATAGGAAGTCCGTTGACGAAGATCATGAGATCAGGACGTCGTTCGCCGGCGTCCTCTTTAATCGTGAACTGGTTGACGGCGAGCCAGTCGTTCGCATTGGCGTCGTTAAAGTCGACGATCCGCGCCTTCGCATATCGGACGGCGCCCGCACCGTCGCTATACTCGACGTCGACCCCCTCGATGAGGAATTTGTGAAAGCGTTGATTGTTGAGCACGAGGTCGGTCGTATCGTGGACCGTCACCTTACGCAGGGCATCCTCTAGCGCGGAGGTCGGTAAGCCTACGTTGAGCCGCCGCAGCGCTGAGCGGAGCCGGCTGATCAACACGGCATCCTTGAACGATGACCGCTCTTCGTGTGCGCCGCCAGGAGCTATGTCGGAGCCATGGCGATATTCGTAACGGAGACCCTTAAGAAGCTCGATTGCATACTGCTCGACGGCGTCTTCGTCGAGATAACCGGGCATTATGCGGACTGCTCCAGGATGCGCTCGGCATCATTTAAGCGGAGCTCGCCAGAGATGAGCTTCGGCAGCAAGGCATCGCGAATAGCTGCAAGCGTTCGCGATTCGTGTATTGCAGCCAAGATTCGCTCGGTCATCGGAGTAATAACTGCGTTGAAAACTTGCGCGACGGGTGCGGGAGGAAAGGGCACTTCGTAGCCGGAGATGTGGTCCCAAGATGCTCGCGGCATCTTCGTGCCTGTCGAACATTGGTCGGTATGTGCGACAAGTGCGTCGCTACTGAGATGCATGAGCACGAATGAAGACCAGTCCATAGAGCTCGCGGAGACCACGAGAATGTCAGTCGAGCAAACCCCAGCGACTGGTGCGACGCCGACCTTGTGGAAGTACGGCCGCAGTTTGCCGAAAAGGAACTCTCCTTTCACAAATTGAGACTTGTTGCTTTCCAGCTGAGACGCGTACCCCCAATGTTGCAGAGCAATGCTTCGTCGCGGCATGTGCTCGAGGCCGATGTATGGCGTACCCTCGATAATGTCGGTGTGCAGAATGCCACGGCGTTCGTTCAACGCGACCTCGCCCAAGGGGCCCGCGCGCCAACCGGTCGGAAATTCACCGCGCTCTGACTCCTCAAATGAGTCCGGGAACAGAGCGGCGATCTCGAGCGCCAAGCCGGTGTCGCGCCCTTTAGCCTTTGCGCGGACGGGGTTGAAGTCGACGAACCACGACTTGAATAGCGCCCTCGCGGTGGCTTCGAGAGTCGCGCTCATCTTATGACTTAACTCGATCTTCTCGTCAAGCGCGCCGAGAATTGACGCGATGGCATCTTGAGTGGCACGATCTGGAAGCAGGATCGGGAACTCGCGCATCTCGAGCAAAGGGATACGGTCAACGGTGCTGCCGTGGATTGTTCTCGCTCGAAGTATTTCTTGAAATCGTGGCCCAAGATACGCATAGAGTAGAAAGCGCTTATTAACCGAGTCCTCACGTACACGCAATAAGCCCATGCGACGACCCAAGCAACCGCGAAAACCGCTCGGAATCAGTGCGGCTTGTCCGAGCCGTGTCTCGTACGAAAATACAAGGTCACCAGGCGAAGGCGTCACGCGACGAGTCCATTGCTCAAAATCGTCTTCCGATAGATACTCTGACTCCGAGAAATCAAGACGGCCGTCGATAAGATTAGAGATGCCGAGGAAATGAGGACCGCTTAAAGTTTTTTTTGGGGTGGCATGTGGGCCATCGTAAATATCGACGATTTCCCGAAGAGTGCGAAAGCTCCAACTAGTCATAGCCGATTAAACCAAGTGATTCGTTGATCTCGCCATCGAGGCGCACAGAATCGAGCTGTTGCTCTCGCAGGAGCGACGTCAAGCGCGCCATCTTATCCGCAAATGGTTCGCCAGCGTCCTCGAGTTCCTCAGTGCCAACGTACCGGCCCGGAGTTAGGACGTGGCCGTGCTTCCGGACCTCGTCGAGTGATGCCGCTTTGCAGAATCCGGCGACGTTTGCGTAGCCGCCTTCCCTCATGCGCCACGAATGGTAGGCTCCGGCGATCCTCGCGATGTCCGCGACGCGGAGTGCCTTATGTGTGCGGTCCGTCATCTCGCCCATCTTGTGGGCATCGATGAATAGTATCTCGCCGCTGCGATCGCGGAATTTGTGGTTACGCCGGTCGCGGGCAAGAATCCAGACGCAGACGGGAATTTGCGTTGTATAGAATAGCTGTCCCGGCAACGCGATGATGCAGTCGACGAGCCCACCTTTCTCCGCTTCGATGAGTGCCTTCCGGATCTCGCCCTCGCCACTTTGGTTCGATGCCATTGAGCCATTGGCCATGACGAACGCTGCGACGCCTGTCGGTGCAAGATGGTAGATGAAGTGCTCGATCCAGGCGTAGTTTGAGTTGCTGGCCGGCGGAATCCCGAACTTCCAACGCTTGTCGTCACGCAAGCCCTGCCCGCCCCACTCGCTGTCATTAAAAGGCGGGTTTGCGAGAACGAAATCGGCCCTTAGGTCGGGGTACGCATCTTGAAGGAACGAGCCGCCTTGGTTCCAGGTGATGTCGGATTCGATGCCCCGAATCGCGAGATTCATCATCGCAAGACGCCAGGTTGTGTGGTTCGACTCCTGGCCGTAGATTGCGACGTCGCCTATTCTTCCACCATGTGCAAGCACGAAGGCTTCAGACTGCACGAACATACCGCCAGAACCGCAACACGGGTCGAACACACGGCCCTTGTACGGCTCGATCATCTCTACGAGGAGCCGAACCAGTGAGCGTGGCGTGTAAAACTCCCCACCGGCTTTGCCTTCGGCGTTAGCAAACCGGCCGAGAAAGTATTCGTACACGCGGCCAATCACATCATGCTGACGCGCCTCCGCATTGCCGAGGCCGATACCGTTCACAAGATCCACGATCGCGCCGAGGCGCGTCGAGCCGAGCGACGGTTTCGCGTATTCCTTCGGGAGCACGCCGCGAAGGCGCGGGTTGTCGTGCTCGATCGCGATCATCGCCTTGTCGACGATCTCACCGATCTGTGGCGATTTTGCCTTTGCGGCAATTTGCGACCAGCGAGCGTCAGACGGAACCCAAAACACGTTCTCAGCAACGTATTCGTCGCGGTCCTCGGGATCGGAGTCTACTTCTTGCGCGAGCTGAGCATGTTTCTCTTCGAACGCGTCGGAGATGTACTTTAAGAAAATGAGGCCCAAGACGGGGTGCTTGTATTCGGAAGCGTCCATGGAGCCACGTAGTTGGTCCGCCGTTGACCAAAGAGTCGCTTCGAATCCGAGGTCGCCGCCATTCGTCTTTTTTTTTGGCGACTTTGCGACGATGGTCTCACCTGGAAGCCCGAGCGGCCCGTCCGTTTCGGACCCGAGCGACTTTGCCGTTGGCGCCTTTCCGTTCCCTATCGTTCTGACAGCCTTTTCTCGTGGCATGTGTTGGGGTTCTCCCAACATCCGGGCTATGAACCGCCATTTGGGCCTAAAATCGCGTGGCGGGCGCAGGAATCCCTGTCGTGGCGGGTTTGAGCTTTGCTCGAAATAACTCTTCTCAGCAATAAGGGGACGCTTCGCCGACCCCTCTAACGCGTGAAGCAGCGGTCGAGAACGGGTCGAAACTTCACTGTAATGAGCAATAAGCTCATTTTGCCACCGAACTCGTGCAAAAGGAGCGCGCTTCAAGCGCTTCCTGGTAGATTCAGCGGCTCAAATGGCGGCTGGTGACACGAATGTTGGGTTTACCCCTACAAAGAGCGCGCTCGGCATCGCGATCGAGTACGGGATGTGCGTCGACAATCCGGAGCTCCAAGAGCGACAGCAGCAGCTCGTCGTCGAACGGGAGCGCACTCGATCCCAAGATCGCGAGCTCGTGCGCGGGCGTTCCCGCGATCGAGTGGAGTCGATAGGTCGTGCGGTTCATGCTCTGGTACTTATCCGCGAAGCACACGTAAACCGATGTAGCGTGATCTATTGGACGTCCTTAGGATATTCGTCCTCATATGGATTCTTGTCGCTGCCGTGTGCTTCTATCGGTGCGGAAGTTGTATTGGTCATTCGGTCGATTAGTTCGCGAAACTGCCCACGAAGCGTGAATAGTTGGAGGCACTTGATGAGCTTAATTCGTTCGCTGTGTCCGAAGTGCGCTCCACAGTCGTCCTCCATCTTGTAAAAACTAGCCTTCGGGTCTTTCTCATTGTCATCGAGATATCGCAAGACACGTCGCTGGTAATCTAACGGCACAAACTCCGACTTATCGTCCTCACGTTCCATGTTATTTTCAAGCGCGTATCGAAGCACGTCGTCGGCTTTGCCCCACCCCGTTAGCACTCCGGCATGTTGCAGCCGGGACTCGAGACGGACAACGTACGTCAAAACGTCTTCGAGGGTTTGCTCTATGCGCTCTAACCTCGCGTCATCGGACATTATCCTTTTCTCCCAAAGTAACGAAGGCTCAGACGGCGAAATGCAGTGCTCATATGTTCGTGCGTCAGGCGTCAACGTTTGCCGCTGTGTTGATTCGCCCCCGTTCCGGCGCAAAAGCTAGGGCGTTTTGCCGCCGAGATCGCGCGACGGGATTCGGCGTCGCGATCTGAGGTGAAACCTCCGGCGAGATTCAAAAAGCCCAAAGACACAGCTGAGGAAAGAGCCCGGGCGCGGCTCCTCGCTCACTTTGAAGATAACGCTGATAGGGTCTTTTACAGCCGGCAGCTAGAGATATTGTTCGAGCGCGAGTATTTCCATTGGGTGACGAATCGAGCGGTGCGGGGTCTAATTGCCGAAGGCCGGATCCGAACGGAAACGCGGCAGCTTAGCATAGGTTCAGAGCTTAAACTCTTATGGCACCGAAATTACCGCTTTTATAAGCGCGAAGCCGACAACGTCTACCGGCTCGTGGACGAATATGCGAGTGCCGCGACCGATGGAGCCTTAGGTATGCAAGGGGAGCTGCTGGTCCTCGCAGCATTTGCAAAGCAACGATTTGTGCTGATTGCGGAAGAGGCGAATGCCTACGGGGGCACAACGTGGACAAAAACAGGGCACGACCTCGACTTTATTTTTGAGCGGGATGGAATCGGCTACGGGATTGAGGTCAAAAACACGTTGGGTTACTTGGACATCGGCGAGTTTTTAACCAAGATACAGCTGGCCCGGCACATCGGGGTAACACCTGTTTTTGCGGTTCGCGCGCTACCGAAGAGCTGGATCGATGCGCTGGTTCGCTCTGGCGGTTATGCGATGATTATGGGTTTTCAATTGTACCCGTGGACGAACCAGGACTTGGCAAAAAGGGTCCGCGAGACGCTGGGGCTTCCCGTCGATACACCGAAGCGCATCCAGCAAGGGACGATGCAGCGCTTAGAAAATTGGATCGCTTCACCGCGGGCACAGGCAACCGTAGACGACTCGAAGGTTGACCGTCTATTGGCGCGGATGGAGGATAAATACGTTCTTAAGAAGCGTGCGCGGGCAGATCCCCAGAGCGAGTTGGAACCGGAACTCGAGACCGATGAGGAGCTCGATCAGGATCAGCCTGTGTGAATTGCTGTTCTAATTCACACAGGCCAGGCTTAGACCCTTGCTACATAAGGCTTTGCCGCGCACCTCTATTAATACGTAGTGTCTGGTCGAGCCACGCTCGTCTCTCTTGCGGCGAATCGCCTCAAAACTCGGGGCGCTAAGGGTGAGGGCCATTTGTTTTTGTTCATCGCTCAGGCGATGGCACGGTACAGCGTTGAGCGCCCAACGCGCAAGATGCGCGCGACGTGATCCGGACTCTCGCCGCGAGCGAGCATCTTTTTCGCCTCTCGCACTTGCGCCGACGTCAGCGCCGGCCGACGCCCAAGTTTCTCGCCACGCTTCTTCGCGGCCGCGAGGCCGGCGACGGTGCGTTCGCGCAGCACATCGCGTTCGAACTGCGCGACGGCGCCGAGCACGGCGTACAGCATGCGGCCCGCTGCTGTCCCGGTGTCGATATGATCCGTGAGCGAGCGCAGCGCGACGTCACGAGCCTGTAACATTTCGGCAATATCGAGCAAGTCGCGCAACGAGCGGCCGAGCCGATCGAGCCGCCAGACGACGAGCGTGTCGCCGGCACGGAGATCCTCGAGCGCGCGCGTCAATCCCGGGCGCGATCGCGCTGTGCCCGACGCTGAATCTTCATGGACGACGTCGACGCCGGCGGCGCGTAGCGCATCGAGCTGTAGCGCCGTCGTCGGTGCGTCCGTAGAAACGCGTGCGTAGCCCACCAGGCGCTTTTCGTTGATCCGGATGACCTGGGAGTCGCCTGATCGAGCTAAATGCGGTCCTAGGGCTTTATTTGGCCCTGCTTTTGGTCGTTTCACCGGCCGCGCGGCCGGTGCGGACTGGTTTACAATCGTCGATGCCGGCACCACGGGACCACCGTAGCGGCCGACGAGTTTGGTGAGCCGACCGTCGCCGCTGGCATGCGCCGCTAGCAGCTCGTCGAGCGGAATCCCGCGATCGCGTTTCGAGACAGATTTTCGGGACACTCAAAGCCGCTTCGCACCTAGGTCGCGAAATCATCCCGAAAACGGTCCTTTTCAGGATGATTAGACAACCGCTCGACGTAGCACCAAGCCTCGCGTTGGGCCGCGTGTTATGGACCTAAGACGATCTCTTCCGGCGTAGAGATAATCTATTTACCGATGCTACGCTGATAAACGAATTTCCGCGATGAGCGGCACGAGCTCGTCTGCTAATGCACCCAGCGGACCACGCCCAACGGATTTACACGAGAATAGGGGCGCCACTAGCGGGTTTATCCTGGCGCGCGCTTGCCGTATACAAGCCCAAGTATCGCCTTGCCGCTTTCAGCGTCAACGTAGATCTCTCGCTTGCCAGAAAGCCAACGTACGCCCTTGTATGTAAGTGGTGCGGAAAAGGACGCGACAGCATCGTAAACTAGTCTGTCAGGTGATACTTGCAGCCCTACACGCCCAAATTTTTGCAAGTCGCGCTGGACGTCTCCCCACTTTCGAAGGTCTATACTTTCTTCTCTTAGTCCCAGCTGCACCGCGTGCGCCTGATCAAAACGAATTGCTTTCAGTGCGCTCGCCGTCGACATTAGACGTCCCCGAGCGGCGGCGTCTAGGTTCGGGGGAAAGAGGAAAAGAGTCGGCCCAGCGTACGCTCCGTGCTTGACGTTCGAAGGCACCGGTGGCCCCAAAGGCATGGGCGAACTGTTGGGTGGATGGGCGAGGCCTCCAGGGTCAGCCGTCGCGTTCCCGTGTGCCAGTACGAAGTAAGCGACCGTTGCCGCTAACATCCCTCGCTGTAATCGTCCGAAGAGACCGATGCGGTTTGCCATACAACATAGAACCTTTCTACAGTTCGTCTTTACCCAACAACCTTTAGAGCTGTTTACCCGGGCTCGTTTAGTAGTAGTTTGCTATCGGGCCCCCACTCTTTTGCCATGAGTACGTGCTATAGACCGTGGGCCAGAATTCGTCGTACTCAGGCACATTTGGCGGAACTGGCCAGTAATACCACCCGGCGCAACAGCTATACACTTGCATCGAACCTTGCGCCGTGGCGCCCTTCGTAAAGTTCTCAAAAAAGCCGTAATTTGACGACGCAGACTCTATGCCAACTTGAGTCTGCGACCCATAGTTGCTGGGCTGCCGAGCCGTACCCGAGCTTGCCGCGATTTGCGGGGGAATTCGAACGAGGCCTGAGGGCTAAAATAGAGCGGCGGCGTACCTCTTCGATTGCAACATCCAGGAGGTACACCACCGTGAGATCAGCATACCCGAAAGTCCA
>JAABUO010000684.1_pt1 | contig 56830 bp, 51 predicted proteins | sample 5559291 | NCBI WGS metagenome assembly JAABUO01 (sample SAMN10711878, study PRJNA513372) | rock metagenome | isolation source: Antarctica rocks | place: Antarctica: Victoria Land, Finger Mt sud | reverse complement strand
CCACCCCGCATGGAACGCCCCCACCACCCGCCTCCTTCGATCCGCCACCAGCACCGGAACGCAGTCCGCCACCTGCACCCCCAGCAGCACACCCGCCATGTCCGTCAGAAGTCCATCCCCCTCCAGCACCGCCCTCTCATCCGCTGTCTCGAAGGGGCCGCCCTCGCGTCGCACCACCTGGATCGCGTCCGAGTGCACCTGCCGCAGGGTGACCAGCGAAAACGCGTCTTCACCATCCAAATCACCACAAGTTCCACGCCTAAATCGACGTCGATTGACGCGAACATTTCCATCCTCGTCTTCCTGCTTCCAGCCTAGATTGAGGGACTTGCCTCCAAAAGCTGAAGAGACCCCTCCACAACGCCGGCTGAACCCCGCCCGCAGCCAGCCAAACTCCTCCCAACCCGCCACCCGCACCACCTCAGACCCATCTGTCAAGCGCTTACCTTCCCTTCTCCCCACCGTCTATCCAAAACATAAGAAATGCTTTATCTACTTCAACTCAGCAGGTCATCGACAGCAAAGAATAAACTGCGGCGTTGACCCACCCCGTTGCATCCACTCGGTTGCAGCTGTAAGATACCGCGGAACGCTGTCACGAGGCATCTGTGCCCACTCAAAATACCCGTCTCCTCCTCTCCCGAATTGGCAAGGTGTGCGTCGCGATCACCGGTTCGACAGCCGCCGAAATTCTTGAAAAGGCAGCAGTTGTCGTAAAAGACAATCCCTTCATCGAGATCCGGCTTGACTACCTTGACCAGCCTCTTCTGTCACTGCCGGTCCTGAAGACCTTCCTCTCTGAGAACTCGGCAGTCACCGCGATCGCAACCTGCCGCCGCCAATCAAACGGTGGCAGGTTTCCAGGAAGTTTGGCCGAAGAACAAGACATTCTTTGCCAAGCCGCTCTATGTGGCTTTAAAATGATTGACTTAGAGCTCGAGTCCGCGGAAGCATTCAAGCAGGCGGATTTGCAAATGATTCGAGATACCGGCGTCCCGCTCCTCGTCAGCTATCACGACTTCAAGTCAACACAAGATCTTCAGCCTGTCTACAATCGCATCCTCAAATTTGAACCCGACTTTATCAAGATCGTTCCAACTGCGAAAACCCTCTCCGACAACATCACGTTGATCCGTTTTCTGGAGCAGGTAAGCGCGTCGTCCAACATAATCGCGATCTGCATGGGAGCGCCAGGCATCATCTCCCGTGTGCTCGGCGTGCGGGCAGGTTCCGCATTCACCTTCGCCGCGGCAACCGTGGGAGAAGAGACAGCACCAGGGCAGATTGATGCACGAACCCTGCATGAAACCTATCGGATCGACGAGGTTGACGCCGCGACCAAGGTGTACGGCGTGGCGGGAAACCCTGTTCAGCACTCGCTCTCTCCATTAATGCTCAACACGGCATTTCGACGCGAAACGCTCAATGCGGTGTACCTAGGCCTCCAGACAGCAAAGATCAGTGATCTGTTGAAGCTTGTACACGAGATTCCTATTCAGGGCTTAAGCATCACGCTGCCTTTCAAGCAGGAGATTATGCCTCATCTCGAGAGAACGGATCCGATCTCGGCGAAGGTCGGCGCCTGCAACACGCTGCTACGCGGTCATGACGGCAAGCTATATGGCTTCAATACCGATGTAGCTGGAGTGATTGGACCGCTTGAGAAGCGTATCTCGCTCAAGGGAAGTAAGGTGTTGGTCTTGGGTGCGGGCGGAGCAGCGCGCGCCGCGGTCTTCGGTCTCAGGGACAAGGGAGCGGACGTGTTCATTCTGAACCGCACCCATGAGACGGCGCAGAAGCTAGCCAAGCAGTCGAACTCGAAAGCTCTCAAAAAAGACGCGCTTCCCAAAGGTCAGTACGACGTCATCGTGAATGCCACGTCCGTTGGAATGGCAGGGACCAAAGGAACTCCTCTGCTTGGGCCAGACGACCTCCGCGCGGCACTAGTCTTTGATCTGGTCTATAACCCCGTCGACACGCATCTGCTGCGCATGGCACGGCAACAGAACATCCCGGTGATCACGGGTGTCGAGATGTTTGTGCAGCAAGGTGCGAAGCAGTTTGAGATATGGACCGGGAAGCCGGCGCCTGAGGAAGAGATGCTCCGCGTCGTGATTCATGCGCTCAGACAGCACGCCAATTCTGCCGCGGCGTCGCACACGCCGGAAACTCTATCAGCCCGGTTTAACTCCAAGATGCGATCGACCATCCCACCACAAGGCAAGAAGGATTCTGCAGTCAGGGTGGCTAAACGAGTCAAGGCCTCGTAAGCGACACACATCACCATGCGTAAGGGGTGGTGGTAGTGAGTATCTAAGAGGAGAGCAGGCGAACTGTCCTTAGCGACTCTGCCCATCGGCCGACGCGAGTTTCTCCTCTGCCTTTCGGGTGATGGCATTGGCCTCGTCGTAGCGATGACCATCATCTCCAGCCTCCGCCCACATCTTCTCGCCTGCTTGCCGCTCCTGCTCGGCCTCAGGCTTGTTAATCTCCTGGGGAGCCAGCGCCTCTTCGGCCAATATGGTCACCCGCTCTGGCAGAACCTCAACAAAACCCCAGGCGACAAAGAACTTCTGCTCGCCCGAGGACCCACCGTGCAAGCGAACTTCCCCGGCGCCCAACTCCGCCAAAAGGGGCGCATGCCCATACAGTGCCTCGAGGTAGCCCGATGAGCTTGGCAGCTCGACTGCGTCGGCGGTCGCATCCAGCAGGACGCGGTCCGGCGTTACCAGCCGAACCGCCAGCTTCCCGTCTGCACTTGGATTGGTTGCCGTGTCTGCCATAGTTATGCGGTCTGCTTCATCTTCTCGGCTGCGGCGAGCACGTCTTCAATACCGCCCTTGAGATAAAAAGCTTGCTCCGGAATCTCATCGTGTTTGCCGTCAATGATCTCCTTAAAACTTCTAACCGTGTCGGCAACCCTGACGTACGCGCCCGGAATGCCGGTAAAGATCTCCGCTACATGGAAGGGTTGCGACAGGAATCGCTGCACCTTGCGTGCCCGTGCCACGGTGATTTTGTCCTCTTCCGAAAGCTCGTCGATGCCAAGGATGGCAATGATGTCCTGGAGGTCCTTGTAGCGCTGCAGGATGCGCTTCACGCCCTGGGCCACATCATAGTGCTCCTGCCCGACAATGCGGGGAGAGAGGATGCGAGAGGTGGAGGCGAGCGGATCGACCGCCGGGTAGATCCCCAGTTCGGACAAAGGCCGGGAGAGCACTGTCGTTGCGTCTAGGTGGGCGAAGGTCGTCGCGGGAGCCGGATCGGTAAGATCGTCCGCAGGCACGTAGACCGCCTGCACCGAGGTGACCGAACCCTTCTTCGTTGAGGTGATTCGCTCCTGGAGCTCACCCATCTCGGTCGCCAGGTTTGGCTGATACCCCACTGCCGAAGGCATACGCCCCAGCAGCGTCGAGACCTCGGAACCCGCCTGCGTGAAGCGGAAGATATTGTCAATAAAGAGGAGTGTATCCGCACCCTCTTCGTCGCGGAAGTACTCAGCCACAGTAAGTCCCGTCAAAGCTACACGGAGACGAGCTCCCGGCGGCTCCGTCATCTGTCCATAGATCAGCGTCGCTTTGCTCTTTGAGAAATCCTTCAGGTCGATCACGCCCGACTCCTGGAACTCAACCCAGAGATCATTGCCCTCACGTGTGCGCTCTCCCACACCGGCAAAGACAGAGAAACCGCCGTGCTTGGAAGCGACATTGTTGATGAGTTCCTGGATGACGACCGTCTTGCCGACGCCTGCACCGCCGAAGAGGCCAATCTTTCCACCCTTCAAAAAGGGCTGGATAAGGTCGATGACCTTCACGCCTGTCTCGAACATCTCCTCCGAGGTTGACTGCTCATCGAATGCTGGCGCCTGCCGGTGAATGGGCAGATGCACCTTTGCATTGACTGGTCCAAGCTCGTCTACTGGCTGCCCGAGAACATTTAGGACGCGACCCAGCGTCTCTCGCCCGACCGGCACCGTGATGCCGGCGCCAGTATCGATCGCCTTCATCCCGCGAACCATGCCCTCCGTGGCCTCCATGGCGATGCATCGCACTCGCCCCTCGCCAAGATGCTGCTGCACCTCCACCACCACATCCAGCGGAGTGGGGATGTTGAAGCCCTCGCTTGTGATCCGCAGCGCCTGGAAGATAGGCGGCATGTGCTTCTCTTCGAATTGAACGTCAACGGCTGGACCGCTGATCGAGATGACTTTACCGATGTTCTCTGCCATGGCTCTCTTTCGCTACAGCGCCGAAGCGCCGCTCACAATTTCAATGATTTCCTTCGTAATTGCCGCCTGTCTAACTCGATTCATCGTCAGCGAAAGGTCGTCGATCATGTCCCCCGCATTGTTTGTCGCTGAATCCATGGCGGTCATTCGCGCTGCATGCTCGGCTGCAACGCTCTCCAGCAGCGCGTGAAAGATCTGCGTCGCCACGTAGCGGGGCAGCAGGTTGCGAAATAACCGCTCCGGATCCTGATCGAAGATGTAGTCGACCTCTGCGGTGCCGAACTTCTTCGCCTCCGCATCCATCTCCGTCTCTTCCGCCGGATCGACACTGATGCCCGAGGTCTGCGCGGCGTGCGCAGCGGCGTCCCGCTGCTCTTCGGTCATCTCATGCGATTCGGTCGTCTCAGGCACGCCAAGCTTCTTGATCGGCAGCAGCTTCTCAACGATAACCCGCTGCGCGATGACCGACCTAAACTCATTGAAGACAAGGTAGACCGCATCGATCTCCGCGCGCTCATAGCGTTCAAGGATGGACTGGCTCACCTTGCTGATCTCACTGAACTCAGGCTTTGCCAGAAGGCCGGGGTGATTGCCCGTCACCTCGATCGGCTCCGCCCTATGCCGGATCGTCTCGAAATGTGTCGAAAGATCATTGTCGTAGTGCTCCTCGGTTCGCTCGTAGACCGCCTCAGGATAGCGTTTGCGAAAGGTGTCCCGTGACTTTCGCCCGATCGGCTCGATGTCGATGGTCTGACCCCTCCCGCGGCGATCAGTGATGAAGTTCTGCGCGGCCTTCAGGATATTCGAGTTGAAGGCTCCCGCGAAACCCTTGTCGCCTGCAACAACGACGACCAGGACGTGCTTCTCCTCACGCTCGATCAGCAGCGGGTTTAGGATGTCACCCGTCTCCTCGTTGTACAGATCGCTTCGGCGAACGAGAGACTGCAGCACGTTCGTGAGCATCCGAGCGTACGGCCGCGCCTGCATCGCATGCTCCTGCGCACGCCGCAGCTTGGCCGCGGAGACCATCTTCATGGCCTTGGTAATCTGCCGCGTGTTCTTCACACTGCGTATGCGGCGCCGGAGATCGAGAACATTTGCCATGGTTTACGCCTTCGCCGGATCGCCCGCAATCTCCTTCGGCACACCGGCTCTGGGGGCATCGGTCTGACTCAGATTCTTCTTGTCCTTGCGTTCGGCTAGGAAGCCCGTCTTGTAGTCGTTGATCGCCGCCGTCAACTTACGTTTGAGGTCATCGTCGAGCGCCTTCTTCGTCGCGATATCACCCAGAACGGAGGCCGAGGAGCCTTCCAGATACTTGTAGAAGCCATCCTCAAACGCACGAAGATCAGCTACCTCAACATCATCCAGAAGACCGTTCGTGCCAGCGAACAGGATGGCGACCTGCTTCTCAAACGACAGCGGCTGAAACTGCGGCTGCTTTAACAGTTCGGTGAGTCGCTGTCCACGACTAAGCTGCTGCTGCGTCACCTTGTCCAGATCCGAACCGAACTGGGAGAACGCGGCGAGCTCACGATACTGGGCGAGGTCGAGCTTCAACGTCGCCCCTACCTGCTTGGTCGCCTTCGTCGCAGCTGCAAATCCAACCCGCGACACCGAAAGACCAACGTTGACCGCAGGTCGGACGCCCGAGTTGAAGAGGTCCGTCTCGAGAAAGATCTGGCCGTCCGTGATCGAAATCACGTTCGTGGGAATATAAGCCGAAACATCGCCAGCCTGCGTTTCGATAATCGGCAGCGCCGTCAGCGAACCCCCGCCGAGCTTTTCGGAGACCTTCGAGGAGCGTTCCAGAAGACGCGAGTGGAGATAGAACACATCCCCGGGGTAGGCCTCGCGACCGGGCGGGCGGCGAAGCAGAAGCGAGATCTCGCGGTAGCTGGCCGCGTGCTTGGAAAGATCGTCGTAGATCACCAGAGCGTGCTTACCATTGTCGCGGAAGTACTCGCCGATGGCGGTGGCGGCAAACGGTGCCAGGTATTGCATCGGTGCCGGTTCAGATGCAGTCGCCGCAACCACGACGGTATAGGCCATCGCCCCGAACTTCTCGAGAGTCTGGACCACCTGCGCCACTGAGGAACGCTTCTGACCAATCGCGCAGTAGATACAGATCAGGTTGTTCTTTGCGGAGTTGATGATCGTATCGAGCGCGATCGCCGTCTTTCCGGTCTGCCGATCGCCGATCAGCAGCTCGCGCTGCCCACGCCCGATCGGGATCATGGTGTCGATCGCCTTTATACCCGTGGCCATGGGCTCACGAACGCTCTGTCGGTCGATTACCCCTGGAGCAAGACGCTCGACAGGCAGGCTCTTGTCAGTCTGAATCGGCCCCTTGTCATCGATCGGCTCGCCAAGAGCGTTCACCACGCGACCGATCATCGCCTCGCCCACCGGTACCGACATAATCTTACCGGTGCGCTTGACCTCGTCACCCTCGCTGATCTCGGTGTAATCCCCCAGCAGCACGGCTCCAACCTGATCTTCATCGAGGTTCATGGCCAGACCGGCAACGCCATGGGGAAATTCGATCAGCTCGCCTGCCATCACCTTGTCGAGCCCGTGTACGCGCGCGATGCCGTCTCCTAGCGAGATGACCGTTCCGACCTCATCCACCTGGATCCGTTGTTCGTAATTCTCGATCTGCTGGCGAAGCAGCTGCGTAATCTCGTCGGCCTTGATTGCGTTACCCTGTGCCATATTTCCTTTGTCCTAACTCTGCGAATTCCTGGATCGTCTTCCGTCTGTACTTCGCCTGATTCCCGCCCCGGGTGCGTCGCTCTCAGACTACCTGACCTTCGGCCAGTTGCTGTTTGAGCGCTGCCAGCTGGCCCTTCACGGATCCGTCATAGACCGTGGACCCAATCCTGACTACAGCGCCACCGAGCAGCGTCGGATCCTGCATGTACTTCGCCCGTACCTGGCCCCCAGCCATCTTCTGCACCTGTGCCTCGAGCTCTTGCCGATCCCTCTCGTCGAGAACGCGAGCGCTGGTGATCTCGGCCTCCACCATGCCTGATTGCTGATCCGCGACCGCAGCATACTCGGTCAGGATCTCGCCGAGTTCCCTGAGGCGTTGGTGTTCCATAATGACCGCGAGGAAGTTCCGTACCTGAGGAAACATCCCGATGCGCGCGGAGATCGCATCCAGAATGCGAACCTTCTGCTCCTGCGGGATCGAGGGATTCATCAGGACCTCCCGAAGCTCGCGGCTGCCCGCGAGCGTGGCCGAAAAGTCCGCCAACTGCTGCTGGGCGGCGGCGCTGTCAAGCCGTGTCGCCGAGACGACCTGTGCAAAGGCTCGCGCGTACCTGGAGGAGAAGACAGCCATCAGTTCTGTCCCTCCTTGTTATCTCCAGCCATCAGTCGGCGGGCGAAGCTCTGCACCAGCAGGCGATCTGTCTCCGCCGTTACCACCAGCTTCTTGGCCGCTTGATCGATCGCGAGATCCGCAGCGAACCTCTGGATCTCGCGACGAGCCTGACTGGTCGCGGCAGCAATATCCTGCTCAGCGGCCGCAACAATCTTCTGCTTCTCGTCCTCGACGGCAGCCTTGAAACGCCGCCCCTCCGCGAGGAAATCCGTCTCCGCCTGGGCACGCATGCTTACAATTTGACCATCGAGCTTGCTGAGGCGATCTTCAACACTGTTCATCCGAGCCGCGGCCTCTTCCGTGGCCATCCGTGCGTCGACCAGATGCTTCTGGATGACGCCCGTTCGGTTCCGAAACTTCTTCGGCAATGACCTCGCCAGAAACAAACCGACCAGCACGGCAAGCAGAACAAAGTTGGTCACCTCGAAGACAGTCGCCGCCTGGTCGGGGTTCATCCCCAGCTTCGCTCCCAGCGTCTTGACGATCGCCGAGTGCTTATACATGTAGTTCTCGTTGACCTCTTCGCCCTTCTTCTCCGGAAACTGCGCCTCCGGTGTACTCCGCTCTCCTGTCTGGGCGGAATTCGCGGTGGGCTCCGGCGTCTGTGCACGCGATGGAGGTCCAGCCACCAGGAACAGGAGAACGAGAAGGACTGGAAGGTGTGCTTTCCTGCGGCCGGCCAGGCCCTTGCCATAACAAATCACTGACCAGCCTCCGGCACCGACATACCTTTGGGAAGGATGGCCTGCAGAATCTTGGAGCTAAGCTCACCGCTGGCCAGCTCGATTTGCACACGCGCGCTGGAGGCACTCTCTTCAATCTCTTTGCGGGTCGCATTCCTGTGCTCTTCCATCGTTTGCCGGACCTCTATAAGTGCTGCTTCACGCTCATCGGCCCAACGCTTCAGCCGCTTCTCCCGATCCGCGAAGAGCTCTGCCTTTGCGGATCGAAGCTTGTCCTCATAAACCGACGTCTCCGCCTCGGCGGCCGTCAGAGCACCGCGCGCCTGCTCGACGGCTCCGGTCGTTCGCTGACGGCGCTCCGCCAACGTCCTCTCGAGTGGCCTCCGGATCAGCGCCTCATACGCGGCAATAAGGAGAACGAACAGGATAATCGTCGGCACGGAGCCGAGCACAAGTTCGCCGAGTTGATGAAAAATATGATCCATGCGAGTAATGGGGTGCCTGGCGGCGTGTCGGGGACACCTTTCCCTGCTACACCTGTCAGACCCTGCCAGAAGAAGCAGTCTGAAAGCGGACAAAAAGCACGGAGGTACTAGACCTTTCTAGCAAAGCGCTCTCTGGGGTGTCAACCACGAGGTAACGATAACCGCATGCTCTGACGATAACCGAACCGCGCTGCGACTCTGCGGGTGAATTCAATTCATACGCTGCAGGAGCGATCGCCGGAAAGGCCCAGCGGCGAAGCTGTGAATCAAAGGCACCGGAGGCTTTGCCCCTAAGCGGTCTCGCGCAGCTGGAACCTTCGATAGCGATTCAGAAGCGATGCTGGCCCGACCGCGGTCAGATACGCCAGGTTGCCTTCAAAGCGCTTTGCCTCGATCGTTGCTCCCGCTTCAAGCGCAGCCATCGCACGGCCCTCGGTCTGTGGCAGCCTGAACCTCACCTCCAGCAACGGGTCGGCCGTTAACGAGGCGTCTATCGCCAGGAGGAGGTCGTCCAGCCCGGTGCGCTCACGACCGGAGACGACGACCGTCTTCGCTCCCTGCATCAGGGACAACTCGTCCGCCGGAAGGAGATCGGCCTTGTTCAACACCTCCACCACCGGCGTTTCGCTCACCTCCAACTCCGCTAGGACTCGCCGCACCTGCTCGCGCTGCTCCTCGCGCATCGGGCTGGAGGCGTCCTGGACATGGAGCAGGAGCTCCGCGCGCTCGACCTCCTCAAGTGTCGCCCGGAAGCTGGTCACCAACGTGTGCGGAAGATCCCGAATAAAACCCACCGTGTCCGATAGCAGAATCTTCCGCCGAGACGGCAATCTGAGCTGTCTCAGCTTGGTGTCGAGTGTGGCGAACATGCGCGAGGATTCGAGTACCCCTGCCTCGGTCAAGGCGTTGAAGAGAGTACTTTTCCCAGCATTCGTGTATCCGACCAGGGCGACCACGGGAACCGGGACGCCCTCCCTTCTCTGCCTTTGCTGCCGGCGGATCCGCCGCACGGACTCAAGCTGCTGCTTGACATGATCGATACGGAGATTGATCTTGCGCCGGTCCGTCTCCAGCTTGGTCTCGCCAGGACCGCGAGTTCCAATTCCGCCGCCCAACTGGCTCATCGCCTTTCCTCGCCCGGAAAGCCGGGGCAGCTGGTACTCGAGCTGGGCTAGCTCTACCTGCAGCTGTCCCTCCCGAGTCCTCGCGTGCCGCGCAAAAATATCCAGAATGAGCTGCGTTCGGTCAATCACCCGGCAGGGTAACCGGTCATCTAAATTACGCAGCTGCGAGGGCGTAAGATCGTGGTCGAAGAGCACCAGGTGAGCTCCCGTCGAAGCCACCACACCTTCAATCTCGTCCAGCTTCCCTCGCCCCACCAGAGTTGCCGCGTCCGGTCGCGCGCGGCGCTGGTGCAGTGTCGCAACCACCTCAGCTCCCGCGCTCCGGGCCAGCTCCTCGAACTCCCCAGTGGAGCCGTCACTGTCTTCCGTGCCATTCTCTTCGTCGGAAGCTGATGTCGAAAAGACGTCCGGGGAGCTCCCGCCCTCGAGCTCCGCACCTTGCTTCGCAGCCGCGCTCCGGGCCAGCATCGCCGAAGCGGGTAGCCGACTCTCGTTCTGCCGGAAGCGAACTGAAACCAACACCGCCTTTTCGGCGAAGGGGGATTGCGGAGTAAGAGCGCCTGACGCAAAACCCGGAGTTCCGTGCCCTCCAGGCCCGATCTCAGGCGCGTCCGAGGCTGTTCGATGTCGGGGCAAGGGCTAGTGACCGCCCTGGGTTCCCGCCGCGTCCGCAGCAGACCCGCCCGCGCCCGCTGGCCGGTGCGTCTCCACCCGCGTCTCTGGACGGACCTCCCCGTGTGCCCCTCCGCGGCCACTTACAACAGTAGAAATGGCATGTTTGAAGATGAGTTGCTCTTGACTATTGTTCTCCAGCAGCACAGAGTACTTGTCGAACGACCGGATTCTTCCCGTAAGCTTCACCCCGCTGACCAGGTAAATCGTAATCGGGCTCTTGTCTTTGCGAACCGTATTGAGAAATGTGTCCTGAATGTTCTGCGCCGGCTTTGAATCCATGGGGCCGATCTCCTCTTTCTTTCTGTCGTCCTGAGTTTTCGAGCTCTGCCGTGCCGCAATACATCCCAGCAAGCCGTCGATTTTACCTCGCTCGCGATCAGTCGAGGCTCTTCACAATACGATCATCAACCGTATATTTCAACTCGTCGTCGTCGATCTCAGCCCAGGGATGCGGATGACCTGAAAACGGCGCGGATCGTCTCCTCGTCATGAGACATTGGGAGGGTCCTCTCATGACCCGCATGCCCGAACAACCTATTGTGATGCTCGATCTTACCCGGCAGTTCCCCGGGATTCGAGAAGAGATCCTGAGCGCCATCGAGCAGGTCTGCGACTCGCAGCAGTTCATTCTTGGTCCACAGGTGGCAAGCTTTGAAGCTGCCGCCGCGGTGGCCTGCGGAACTCCCCACGCCGTCGGTTGCGCCAGCGGCACCGATGCCCTCTGGCTGGCGATGGCAGGTGTCGGAATCGGCTCAGGCGATACGGTCGTCACCTCGCCTTTCAGCTTTTTCGCTACCGTAAGCTCCATCCTGCGCTGCGGCGCAAGACCCCTGATCGCCGACATCGATCCGGACACCTTCAACCTCTCTCCGGCGGCAGTTCAGACGGCCATCCAGCAGCAGGCTGGTGCAACCTCTCACGTCCGAGCCATCATGCCTGTTCACCTCTACGGCCAGTGCGCGGATATGGATGCCTTTCAGGTGCTCAAGGAGCGGTACAATCTGCTCCTTATCGAGGACGCCGCTCAGGCCTTCGGGGCTGCTTGGCGTGGCACCCCCGCGGGCGCTCTTGGCGACGCCGCCGCCTTCAGCTTCTACCCCACCAAGAATCTCAGCGCCATGGGCGACGCCGGCCTGGTCACCACCGCCTCCTCCGTCACCGACGAGCACTGCCGCATGCTTCGTGCGCACGGGATGCGGCGGCGCTACTTCCACGACGAACTCGGCTGGAACTCCCGTTTGGACACCCTCCAGGCAGCCGTTCTCGAGGTAAAGCTCCGCCACCTTCCTCGCTGGAACCAGCAGCGTCGAGAGGTCGCCGAGCGCTACAACCGGCTCTTCGCGGATGCCGGCTTGTGCACCTCACGGCCAGGCGGACCGGTAAGCGAAGGTATCGTTCTCCCCGTCACCGACCCGCGCGCCACCCACGTCTTTCACCAGTATGTGATCCGTGCGCCCAAGCGGGATCGGCTGCGCGCGCACCTCGCTGCTTCGGGCATCGGCAGTGAGATCTACTATCCCCTGTCGCTGCACCAGCAGGCTGCCCTCAAAGACCTCGGCTACAAGACCGGAGACTTCCCCGTGAGCGAAGCCGCCGCCGCCGAGGTCCTGGCTCTGCCCATCTATCCCGAACTCCGTTTCGACGAGCAGCAGACCGTTGTCGACTCCATTCGGCGCTTCTACAGCTGAGTGGGCGCGCGAACCTACCGTCGCCGTCTGCCCTTCTTCTTCTCTTCCACTGGCAGCGGGTGCGCGATCTCGGGTGCGGTGGTGTTCGGTGCGATCACCCGCCGAACCAGGTTTCCCTCCAGGCGGTAGGTTTTGACCAGCGTCTTCGAGGGAACAAGAGCTCCCGTCGTCGCGTCCGGCACAACCGCCGGAGCGTCTGCCGTCAGCACACGGTAGCTGAACGTTGGCGCCGGGACGCTCGCCGCCGCGGCCTTCGCATACGGATCCGGAGCCAGCTTGATCTCGATCGGAAGGTAGCCCTCCACGTTTTTCTCGCGAAATCCTGTCTCATACCGGTGTTTCTTCACATTCCAGGTAAATACCCGGACCTGATCGAAGTCGTACGGCAGCCCCGCCTTGTACGGGCTCAGCACCGTCACGTACTCCGGGACATCTTTATCGTCCATCGCCGCTTCGGGATCGCTCACTTTGGTCAACAGGTACGCGCCGACGATCCGCTGGCCCTCCGCATAGCGCGTCAGCGACTCCGGCGCGTCGACATCCATCATCCGGCTCACCATCCACCCGGTCCTGCCCTGCGAATCACGCACCATCCACCAGTCTTCCATCGCCGGCTCCGTCGGGGCAGCAACCACCGGCAGTCCCTTTGCCCCGACCTTCTTTCCTCCGTCCAGGCCTGGAGCCTTCCCAGACTCCGATCGAGCACTGGGAGCAGCCGTGGCCGCGGAGGGAGCCCTTTGCCCCGGCGGCAAAGCCTTTTCGAGCGTCGCCCGCCGCAGCAGCTTCAGCTTCTCGCCTTCGGGCAACCGGTACAGCTTCTCCGTGTCCCGCCCCGGTTTCAGGTGCAGGTACACGTCGTCCCGCACCACGGCGGAGGCCACCGCCGGGTCCCGCCCATGCTCCGCCTTCAGACTGTCGAAGCCGTCCGAGACCTCCTGGGTCGCGACCACCTTCTCATCAATCCATCCCGTCTCGCCCTTTGCGGTCTGCACCCTGAGGAAGCGCCGGCCATGCTCCAGAACCTCCAGCCGATCACCGTTCTCCACCGTTCCCGTCCGATTGGACACCGCCGCCACCCGATCGCGCAGGTAGGTCTGCTTGGCCGTGACGTAGACGTACTGCTTCGCAATCTTTGCTGCGAAGCGCGAGCACCCACCCAGCAGCAGGGAGACTGTCAGGATCAGCAAGGCATAGCTTCGAGCAACAACAGGCGTTCGCAACCGGATCAAGGTAGGAGTTCACTCCACGGCAATAGCTGCGCTTATCATATCGGCTGCCCGCGGCAGAACCTTACCACAGACTTAGCCGAACCTTCGCTCTGTGTTGCCCGCAGAAGATCCTCGACCCTGGAAGTAACAGAGAGACAGCATCCAGGAAACGCATAGTAGAGACAGCATCCAGGTACCATTCGAGGCCTATGTTGCCCGAGCCTCAATGCGCCAGCGCCAGCTGTGTCGACCCAGCCGGATCGGCTCCGCTCGCAGCCGTCGTCAGAGACCTCAGCCTTCCTGGAACCGCAGCGTCGAAGCCATACAGGGTAAGGTCGGGCGATCCGCCGGCCGCGGCCGCCAGAAGATAGCTGCCGGAGCGGTCTGCCACCAGCGACGTCACCAGGCTCCCGCTCGCATAAGGAGATCCGGAAAGGGCCGCCAGCCGTCCACCGGCTCCGATCGAAAACCCCGAGATCGTTCCATCCGATCGGTTCGCCGCGTACACATACTTCCCTGTCCCATCGACGGCCACGTCGAAGGTTCCCAGACCGGTAGGGAACGGCGATCCGGATACAGGCTGCAACAGGCCGGCCGCTCCGATGGTGTATACCGCCAGCCCGCCGTTCGTTCCGCTCCTCGCGATATAGAGCGTGGACCCAGTACTGTCGGTCACCAGCGAGTTGTCGCTCGTCGTATCCGAGTTGAGACTCAGCTGCTGAGTGCTCAACACCAGCCCGCTGGCCGTATTCAGCGTAAACACGTGGTCGCCACCCGTTCCGAGCGCCGCAAAGATGTAGTTGCCCGCAGGCGATACCCGCAAGGCGAGTGGCAGTGGAGTGCCCGTCGTCAGGGTGTAGGGCGCCCCGGTCATCGCGGTAATCGTTCCGGTGATCTGGTTGATCTGCCACTCGTCCAGCGTCGAACTCTGGCTGTTGAGGCCAAACAGCCACTGCCCATCCGGCGACACGGCCAGAGCAAGCTCGGTCCCTATCGCAACCGCCGCAACCTGCGTCGAACCGGCAAGAGATCCATCCGAACGGATGCCAAACGCATACACCGCCGCGGGAGCGGCGACATACAGAAAGTTGTTTGCGCGCGTAACCACTGCCGCCTGGGGCGCGAAGCCAAACGAGTACGGAGAGTTCGGCGTGGGTGTCAGCGTTCCCGCTCCAATCAGAAAGCCGCTCACCGTATTCGACAGCTTATTGACGACGTACGCATAGTTCGCGCCCGCCCCCCCGATCGTTGTTCCACCGGTCCCACCGCCACCACCACCGCTGCCCGTGCCCGACCCCTTCACGAAAAAATTGTCGCAACCGGCAAGCAGGGGCAGAACACCCAGCAGCACCACGGCAAACCAAAGCCTCGTTCTCGCTTCTTTGTGCGGCATCACGATCTCCTCTGCCAACCTCTCTCAGCACCGGCGCATCCGGAACGGCTCGCGCCCACTCCGGGGGAGAGTCCCCACTATAATTCGGCCCAGTGACTGTCTCCCAGTGGTGCCAATCCCTCGCCGTCGCGATCACCCTCGGCTCCGCCTCGCCTGGCTCCGGTTATGCTTTGGACGCCGACAAAGCCCCTTTGTCCTCCTCCAACGCCTCCATTGAGCGCGAACTTCGTGCCGATCTCAGCTTCTTCGCGGACGACGAACTCCGCGGTCGAGGCTCCGCTACCCGCGACGAGCACATCGCCGCACTCTTCGCGGCCTCGCAGATGCAGGCACTTGGGCTCGATCCCGACGGTGATCGCCGCACCTTTCTCCAGCGCAGCGCTCTCCCTTCGCCCCTCCCTCCCCCTATCCAGCAGCGCCTCTCCGCCTTCGCCGACACTCCCCGTACCGAGACCTGGAACGCCGTTGGCATCCTCCGGGGCACCGATCCCGCCGCTGGCGCGATCCTCCTCTCCGCCCACCTCGATCACCTCGGCCTGGCCAAGGCAAACCCCAAGCAGCCAGGAGCCGACCTGATCTATAACGGGGCCGATGATGACGCCTCCGGCAGCGCCGCCGTCCTCACCCTCGCTCACCTCCTCGCCAACGGTCCGCGCCCCCGAAGGTCTATCCTCTTCGCCCTGTTCGGCTCTGAGGAGCTCGGCGGCTTCGGCAACCGCGCCTTTCTGGCCCGCCCACCGCTGCCCCTCACCGCGATCGTCGCCAATCTCGAGTTCGAGATGATCGGTCGGCCCGACCCTGCCGTTCCGCCGGGCACGCTCTGGCTGACCGGCTTCGAGCGCTCGGACCTGGGTCCGGAGCTCGGGAGGCATGGCGCCCATCTCGTTCAGGATCCACACCCCAAGGACCAGTTCTTCCGGCGCTCCGACAACTACGCCCTGGCTCTTCAAGGCGTCGTCGCCCACACCGTCTCCAGCTACGGCTTGCACAAGGACTACCACCACCCGTCCGATGAACTAAGCACCATCGACTTCACCCACATGACCGCAGCCGTCGTCTCGATGCTCGGGCCGATCCAGTGGCTGGACTCCGCCGACTGGAAGCCAACTTGGAACCCGGGCGGACAACCCCGACCAGCACCCGACAGATAGAGCCACGTACGTCCCCCAGGCTCTCCAAGAGAATAGCCGGGCCCTGCCCGCCAGCCTCTCAGTTCAGCCGTTCGCGCTCGCCCCGCCCGAACCGCCAGTCCAGCGGCCTCCGCTCATCCGGCTCAGCCTCCTCCTCGTGCCAATGCTCGATGGTCGTCTCTCCAACCTTCCAGCACAACATCACCGTCCCGCCTTCCACCTGGCACGACAGGTCAAGGAGGCCGGTCTGCAGATCGTGCACCTTGACCCCAATCTCCTGGATCTCGCCAATCGTGTCGTTAGCCTCCTGGACCGCCTTGTCGCGCTCCGCCCGTCGCCGCGCCGCCGCCCCAACATCCACATGCATGCCGCCCGAGAGAAAGATCTTCCGGTTCAGATCCTCCATCTCAAGCTCCAGCTCAGCCGCCTTTGACGCTGCCCCCTGCGCCTTCAAAATCAGGGACTTCAACAGCGGAAGCAGCGTCTGCGCTTCGCCCAACGTGAATGTCTTTCCCATCACCACGACCTCTCCGCACCATTGGATGGCCAAAACCGGCGAAAGTCATCACCGGTCCAGCACGGCACACCCAAGATCGTCCACCAGCGCACATAGGTACCGCGTCCTCCGTCCAGCGATTTGTTCCACATCAACGTACGCCGTATCATGGCTCTATCTATGCCGAGCTTCCAGGACAGCGCTGTTATCTTTTTCCTTGCCCTGCTCCTCTTCGGTCCCAAGAAGCTGCCCGAGCTCGCCCGTCAGCTAGGCAAGCTCATGGGTGAGTTCCGCCGTGCCTCGAACGAGTTCCGCATTCAAATGGAAGACGAACTCCGCACCAGCGAACAGGCAGAAAAGCAGAAGCAGATTGCCGTGATGGAGGCCGCAGCGCCGGCAACACCCCTGATGGCCTCAGCTCCCCTGGCGCCTGCAGCCCCCTCAACGAATGACGCGGCGGAAAACACCATCGCCGTTCCGCCTTCGCCTCTCCAGGCCGCGCAGTCCATCTCCGAATCGATCGAAGATCCCCTCGACAGTCACCCCCATATGGCGCCCCCGGATCGGCATACCGGCAGATCGGACGCAGTCCAGCCCCAGCCCCCAACACCTGTTCCGATCGCCACCTCCGGCGAGCTCAACCTGATGCCACCGGCTACCGGTCTCCCCATCGCACGCTCCAGCATAAGGCTGGAAAGCTCCACACCTTCCCCATTCCCCCAGACCTCCAGCAACTCCACCGAGAGCTCCACCATGTCTCCCATCTTCGACTCGATTCCCGAGGCTGCAGACCGCGTCCTAACCTCACCAGCCGTTCACCAGGCTCACACCTCGGCCGCGTCCGATGAGGCAGTCACCCATGGCTGACGTGATCGATAATGTCCGCGCAGCCGTAAGCGACCGGGCCGAGCTTCCCGGGATGAGCTTGATGGAGCACCTCACCGAGCTCCGCAAACGCCTCATCCACGCCGTCGCCTACCTCTTCGTCGGCTTCGCCATCGCCTATGCCTTTCATGAGCGGCTGTACGGCATCGTTCAGGCGCCGCTCGATAAGCTCGGCATTCCGCTCAACTTCACCCACCCGACCGACGGTCTGAACCTGTATCTCAAGACCGCCCTCGTCGGCGGCGCCATCCTTGCCTCGCCCTTTATCCTCTACCAGATCTGGCTGTTCATCTCACCGGGCATGTACTCCCACGAAAAGCGCTACGTGTGGCCCTTCATGACCGCCACCATCGGCCTCTTTCTGGCTGGGGCCTGGTTTGGCTACCGTTATGTCCTTCCTGGTGCCATCAAGGTCCTCGTCCTCGACTTCGGCAAGCGCTTCCACCCCATCCTCACCATCGACGACTACACCGGCTTCTTCCTCGCCGTCATCCTGGGCCTCGGCATCACCTTCGAGCTCCCGATCCTCATCTTCTTTCTCGCGCTCTTCGGCATCGTGGATGCCAAGTTCCTCATCAAAAACATCCGCTATGCCATCCTCATCATCTTCGTGATCGCCGCAGTGATCTGCCCCACACCGGACCCCGTCGGCATGACCCTGTTCGCCATGCCCATGCTCATCCTGTACCTCATCGGAGTCGGCGTCGCCTATATCGTCCATCCGGCCCGGCGAAAGGCGATTGAGGCCAAGCACCCATGACCGTCACCCCGGCCTCTCCCAGCCTTTCTCAAGACCACGCCGCACGGGTACTCGGGATGGTGCTTCTCCTCCTGTTCGCCTTCTCAAGTCTGGCTCTCCACGCGCAACAGCATGCCGCCACCCCGCACTTCAGCGGTCAAGGAGCCTTCAACCTGACCCAGCAGTACCTGAACGCCGCTCCCAAACGCTGGATCGGTTCCGAAGGACATACCAAAGCCGAAGAGTTTATCAAGCAGCAGTTCGCTCCCGAGGCGACCAAAGGCAATCTCGAGACAGACAGTTTCTCCGCAAGCACACCCATCGGTCTTCTCCCGATGCGGAACTACATCGTTCGATACCAGGGAAAGAAAGACGGAATCATCGTCTTGGCAACCCATTATGAAACGAACTATTGGCTGAAGGACGCGAACTTCATCGGCGCAAACGACGGTGCCGCAACGACGGCGCTCCTTATCGAGATCGGCAGCTACCTGCGCACGCACCCGCCCGAGGGGTACAGCGTTTGGCTCGTCTTCTTCGACGGCGAAGAGTCCATCAAGCCGCAATGGACCGCCTCGGATTCGCTCTACGGAAGTCGCCACCTCGCTGCGAAATGGTCGGGCAGCGGAACTCTAGCGAAGATCAAGGCCTACCTGCTCGCCGACATGATCGGCGACAAGGATCTCAACATCGACCGCGATGCGAACTCAACCCCATGGCTGCTCGACAGCCTCCAGGTCGCCGCCAGGAACACCGGTCATAGCAGCTCGATCTTCAAGAACAACACTCAGGTCGAGGACGACCACATTCCCTTCCAGCAGCGCGGCGTTCCCGTCCTCGATATCATCGATCTCGACTACGGTCCGCCAACGGTTCAACGGCCCGAGGGGGGTTACCACCACACCGAAGAGGACACTCTCGACAAGCTCAGCCCCCGATCTCTCCAGATCTCCGGCGATCTCTTTCTAGAGATGATCCGCCTCGTCAACCAGCACACCTAGATCCTCCTTCGCCCGAGACTGCGCCCGAGACTTCCCCCGGGATTAGCCCTGATACACATCCCAGAGCTTCTTACCCGAACTCTCCCGGGTTCCGCGCCAGCTCCGCCGCCGCATCCAACCTCGCATGCCCGCCACCACGCCCATCTTTCATTGGGTCGGCTTTCATCTCTTCCTCGCCGTCCTGCTCGTCGTCGAGTGGACCTACGCGCGCCGCCGTGCGAACCGTCCTCCCGCCCGGACGGATACCTCCCTCCACCGCACCGCCGTCGTCTCCACGGCGCTCTGGATCGCGGCCGCCCTTGCCTTCTCGCTCTTTATCTTCGCCACCCTCGGCTCAAAGTCCGCGACGGAGTACCTCGCTGGCTACGCCATCGAAGAGTCCCTCTCGATCGATAACCTGTTCCTCTTCCTCCTGCTCTTCCGCGTCTTTCGCATCGACCCTCCCAATCAACCACGTATCCTCTTCTGGGGTGTCGCCGGCGCGATCGTGATGCGTGGCTTGTTCATCGCTGCGGGAGTCGGCCTCCTAGCGCGTTTTCACTGGGTCAGCTACATCTTCGGGGCCATCCTCCTGGTCGCCGCAATCCGCCTGTTACTGCCCGAAGACAAGGAGGGGGAACGCACCCCGAGGTGGATCGCATGGATCTCCCGCCTTCATCCCGTCAGCCTCCGGCAGGACGCCTTCTTTGTCCAGGAGAACGGCCGGCGTCTGGCCACGATGCTCACCCTGGCGCTCGTCGCCATCGAACTGACGGACGTCGTCTTCGCTCTCGACTCGATCCCCGCCGTCCTCTCCATCACCCAGCACCCATATCTGGCGTACACCTCCAACATCATGGCAGTCATGGGCTTGAGATCCCTTTTCTTCCTGCTTGCCAATCTGCTCACACGCGTTCGCTACCTGCACTATGGCTTGGCGGCCGTGCTCGCGTTCGCCGCCCTCAAGATGTTGTCGTCACCATGGTTCGATGTCGGCCCGCTCACTTCACTGGGCGTCATCCTAGCTTTGCTGGGCGTGACAGTCCTCCTCTCATTGCGTAAACCGCTTCCGCCTTCCCGATCGTGAGCGAGCTAGTGACCGCTCATGCCCCACCACCCATCTCGGTCTCTCACCTTCGGTCGAAGGGGCAAAAATTCGCGCCCATTGGCCTACTCAGGCGAAGTACCTTCCTTCTAAGTCTGCAAAGTTCTGCGGATAGCTATTGAAACAATGGCTAACATCACGTTACAAGTAGCTAAACTACTGCTAGTGCTAGACTTACAAATTCATCGGACTTCCCGACAGTGGTCGAGAAATTGCACAATGCTTTATGGAGATTCCATGAAAAAGATTGTTGTCCTCCTCGCTCTTGCCTTCACCTCGCTCTCCGCCACATCGCTCCGAGCCGATCTGCTAGGGTCCAGAGTCAGTGGATCGCTCACCTTCGCCGGGAATACGGCGATCAACTACTTCGACGCCGTGAACGGATATGTCCCAGCCGACTTCGGAAATAGTTCCAGCCCCAACAACGTAGTCATCAACTCCGGTATCGAGTTCGGCTACAGGGACGACGTTAATCGGGATACCGCCAACTTCACGGCAAACGGCCTCACGGTCCGCGACGTCTGCCTCGTGGGCGCAAACTGCACCGTCAATAATCCGTTCCAGATGATCTTCACGGGTGTCGCTTTCGGCTCGGCTTCCCTGCTGACCAATGATCTTGGCGTCACCTTCAGCTTCTCGGGAGACACTCTAACCATCAACTACCCCGGTCGATTCGTCGCGGATAACAACGCGATCGCGAGCTTCCAGATTGGGACCGCCGCCCAAACCCCCGAGCCCGGCACCCTCGGCCTGGTGGCCACCGGCATCATGGGCGCTGCAGCCGCACTCCGTCGCAGACTCCTTGCTTAGAAGCAAGTCGAAACAGCACGAAGGCCGGGATCTCCTCCCGGCCTTTCGCGTTCTGGCAATCGATCCGTGCTACCCACAATTCCCCTAACGTATAAGCAAGGCAGGCTGGCAGCCTGACTCGAGCCACCGTCGGCCGGCCACCGTCGCTGTTAACCGTGGCGCCAACGCCTCCAGCTTTCATCTGCGTTACGATGACAGCACGTGCCCAGCAACCTTCGCAAAAGCCCGATGCGTCCTCCACCCAGTACCCCCGTCACCGGTCCCCAGGTCAGAAAACCGATCTCCCGCGTCACCCTCGAAACCTCCTCCGCCGCCTACACAATCACCATCGGGCCAGGTCTTCTTTCCGATCTAGCCCGTCACCTCGCGTCGCTCACCCCCGCAGCATCCCCGCGTCTGTTCGTCATCACCTCACCTGAGATCTGGAGCCTCTGGTCCATACCCTTCCTCTCCTCCTTCGCAGGCACGTCCCAAACGACGCCTCTCTTTATCTCTCCCGGAGAAAGCAACAAACGTCTCGCCACCCTCGAGCGGCTGGCCGAACAGCTCGCCTCCTCGGGTGCCGACCGCGACTCCCTCCTGCTTGCCTTCGGTGGTGGCATCATCGGCGACATCACGGGCTTCCTCGCCGCGGTCTACATGCGCGGGATCAATTACGTTCAGCTACCCACCACCCTGCTCGCCCAGGTCGACTCCTCCGTCGGCGGAAAGACCGGCGTCAACCTCCTCGCCGGCAAGAACCTCATCGGCAGCTTTCACCAACCACTCGCCGTCTTCGCGGACACGGACACCCTCACCACGCTCCCGCTCCGTGAACTCCGAGCCGGCCTGCAGGAGTCCATCAAAGCAGGCATCATCCGCTCACCGCAGCTCTTCCGCTTGCTTGAACGCCACGCTGACGCTATCTTGAACGCCGCCCACCCGCGGCACAGAGTGCTCCTTGCCCGGGTCATCGCCGCCAGCGTCCGCATCAAATCCGAAGTCGTTGCCGCGGACGAACTTGAGTTCGGCCTACGCATGATCCTCAACTTCGGCCACACGATCGGGCACGCCATCGAAGCCGCCACGCGTTATAAACAACTTCTTCACGGAGAGGCGATCGCCTGGGGCTCCGTAGCCGCAACGCACCTCGCTCAGACCCGGGGTCTGCTCTCCCCGAAGGACGCGACAAGGATCGAACAAACCATCCTGCGCTACGGTCCTCTGCCTGGATTCCCCGCGACCGCGAGCAAGCTCGTCGAACTCACGGCCAGGGACAAGAAGGTACGCGGCGGAACTCGCTCCTTTGTTCTCCCCACCGCCATCGGAAAGGTTCAGATCGTGCGCAACGTGACCGACGCCGAGCTTCGCCAGGCCACGGAGTCCATGCTCGCCGTGATGCGAGAGCGCACCTCTTCCACGCCTCAGAAGGCGACGGGATCCTGATGCCCAAGTTCAAAATCGTCGTCGATCCCGGAGCACGTCCAAAAGGCGCCCACAGTGAGCAGGAGGCCGCTGCGTCCGTGCAGCACATGTTCGACGACATCGCCCCCACCTACGATCAGGCCAACCATCTCCTCTCCGTCGGCCTCGACCGGCTCTGGTGGACCCGTGCGGCCCGCGTCTTTACACCCATCCTCGCCCGCCCCGAGGCTGACATACTCGACCTCTGCTGCGGTACCGGCGATATGACCTCCGCTCTGCTCGATCTGCGCCCTCTCGAGCCGCAGGGTAACCCCGTGGTAGGTCTCGACTTCTCCCCGCGCATGCTCAACCGCGCGCGTCGAAAGTACCCAGATCGCAACGTCTCTTTCGTCGAAGGCGACGCCATGCACCTCCAGTACGCCGACAACTCGGTCGATCTCATCACTGCCGCGTTCGGCTTCCGCAATCTCTCGAACTACGCCGCCGGCCTCGCCGAGATCTTCCGGGTTCTCCGTCCAGGCGGTCAGTTCGGCATCCTGGAGTGCAACCACCCCGAAGGCCTCACCGGCATGCTCTATTCGCTCTACTTCAAGCGCGTGCTCCCCGTCCTTGGTGGTCTGATCTCTGGACAGCCGTCAGCCTACCGTTACCTGCCCGCCTCGGTCGAACGCTTTCCTCGACCCCCGCAGATGCTTGCCCTCATCCGGGAGGCCGGCTTCCACGATTGCTCGTGGACCGGCTACACCTTCGGCACGGCCGGCCTCTACCGCGCCGTCAAACCTCGTCCGGCAGCCGCCCAGACTATGCCCCGCCAGCACCCTGTACCATCACTTCCATGAGCTCCGCGGCAACTCACCAGCCAGCCCCCCAGACACACGGCAGTGGCCCCACCAAGCGCTCCGCGGCTCTCTTCTCCGTTCTCTCCGCCCTCCTCATCACCGCTCTCAAGCTCCTCACCGGCATCCTCACGGGATCGCTCGGGATGCTCTCGGAGGCGGCGCATTCCACCATCGATCTCGTCGCCGCCTGTCTCACGCTCTTCTCCATCCAGTTCGCCGATCGCCCCGCGGATGACGACCACAACTACGGCCACGGCAAGGTCGAGAGTCTCTCAGCCTTTGTCGAAACCGGACTCATGCTGATCTCCTGCATATGGATCGTCACCGAAGCCGTGCGCCGCCTGTTCTTCCACGCCGGCCTCTCCATCTCTATCTCCATCTGGCCCTTCCTCGTCCTCCTGCTCTCCATTACCGTCGACTTCTCCCGTGCGCGCACCCTCCACCGAACCGCGGAGCGCTTTCACTCCCTCGCGCTCGAAGCCGACGCCATCCACTTCTCCACCGACATCTGGTCTTCGACTGCCGTCCTCCTCGGCCTAACCGCCACCTACATCGGCGAGCGCCTCCACCTCCGCGCGCTAACCGTTGCCGACCCCATCGCGGCCCTGATCGTCTCCGGCATCATCTTCCGCGTCACTCTGCGCCTCGCCCGCCGCACCATCGACAATCTCCTTGACGCGACACCCACCCGCAATGCCGACGGCACCGCCACCAACACGCGGCGCGATATCTTCCGTGCTTTGGCGGCCATCGACGGCGTCCTCTCAGTCGACCGTCTTCGCATCCGCCAGTCCGGTGCCCGCTTCTTCGCCGATGTCACCCTTGGCATGCCTCGCAACCTGACCTTCCAACGTACGGAGCAGGTCACCGCCGCCGCCACGGGCGCCGTCCAGCGTCATCTTCCGGACGCCGACGTCGTCATTCACTCCGTCCCCACCGCCTCCCAGGCCGAGAGCATTCACGACCGTGTTCGCGCCGTCGCCGCTCGCGTAAACCTCTCTATTCACGACGTCACACTCCAGCGCCACGGCCACCTCCTTCATCTCGAACAACATCTCGAGGTCGACGAAAACATGCCCCTTCGTGCGGCGCACGAACTCGTCACCCAGCTCGAGTCCGACATCCGCCGCGATGTGCCCGAGGTCGGCTCCATCCTCACCCACATCGAGAGTGAGCCCGCGACCATCGAGCAACCCGCCTCGCTCGATCGCGACCGGCAGATCGAGCTGCGTCTCCGCCGTATCGCCGCCACCATCCCTGGCGTGCTCGACATCCACGACATCCTCGTGACCCGCCTTGTCCCTGCCGTCTCGAAGCGTGGCAACCGCCCAGAGGCCCATACCGGCTTCGCCATCAACGGCAGCGCGAACCCCACGGAAAGCGACTCGGCCGTCGAACGGATCCAGGTTGCCTGTCACTGCACCCTTCCCGACGACCTTCCCATGGCCGACGTCCATGCCACCATCACCGCTCTCGAGACCGCCTTCAAAGCCGATCTCCCCGAGATTGTTCGTCTCCTCATCCACCCCGAGCCCGCCACCGACAATCGCCGCTGATCCCGCTCCCTCGCCCCGCCTCCGTACGCGTCTCTGCATCCCCAATCACCCCTGTATCCTCAAGGGAGCGATGAAGCGCTTCTTCAACATCCTCCTCACCGCCATGGCCATGCTCGCCGTCGCGCTCTTCTCCGCCTTCTTCGCCATGCGTCTGGCCATCCACGGCCGGGAGGTCGAAGTCCCCAACCTCGCGGGTCTCACCCTCCAGGAGGCCAGCGTCAAAGCCGGTGACCTCGGCCTCAGCCTCCGTCTTGAGAACAAGTTCTACTCCGCCGACATCCCCTCCGGGCACATCCTCGGCCAGTTCCCCGCTCCAGGCGCTATCGTTCGCAGCGAGTGGGCCATCCGCGTCACTGAAAGCATCGGATCCCAACAGGTCTCCGTACCGGATGTCACCGGCCAGACCGAACGCCCGGCCTCCCTTGCACTCCGCCGCTCCTCGCTCGAGGTCGGCACCGTCGCCGCCATCTCCGCGCCCGGTGACCCCGGCATCGTGCTCGCGCAAACACCGCCGCCCAATGCCTCCGGCGTCGACCGCCCCCGCGTCAGCCTTCTCGTCAGCCAGCCCGCATCCGCCACACCACAGGCCTTCCTCATGCCCCAGCTCACCGGCCTGTCATTCGCAACCGCGAACGCCCGCGCGGGCGCAGCCGGCCTTCGCGTCGCCACCGCCGAGGACCCCTCCACCAGCCCAGCGAGCACTCCCCCAACGAACTTCTCCACTGCACAAAACCCCGGTGGCTATCACGACTCCTTCTTCGTCGGTGCCCCTCAAGCAGCCCCGTCCAGCTCCTCGCCCGGCACTCTTGCAGGCTCTCCCTCCCCGCTCGGCGGAGCAACCCCTCTTCGCAGCTCCGGGATCGTCGCCGGGCAATCGCCCCTAGCCGGACATCGTGTCGTCCGCGGAGACACCGTCCGTCTGACCCTCACGCACTGACGTGCCGCCTCGTTCCAGAACCACCGCGTAGAAGCCGTCGCAGCCGTGTACCCCCGGCAGCGTTCGTAGATGCGCACCGCGCACCATCGATCGCCAATCCATACCCTCGCGCAGAGTCCCGGCCGCCGCCACGGCACCGAGCAGCTCCGCGACCGGCACCTGCCGCCACTCGGCGGCAACCGAAGCAACTACCGCCTCACCCTCCTCGGCTTCCAGCGAGCACGTCGAGTACATCAGCCTCCCGCCCTTCGCGACCCGCGCCAGCGCTGCCGCCAGAATCGTCCTCTGTCGCTCGGCCTGCCGCCCGAGATCCTCCGCCCGCAGCCGCTGCCGAATCTCCGGATTCCGCGCCAGCGTCCCCGTACCGCTGCAGGGAACGTCGCACAGCACCAGATCGAACTCGCCCTCCTCGACCGGAAGCGATCCCGCGCCTGACGTGAGACACCGTACGGAGCCGCCGCTTCCAGCCGAGGCCGCCAGCTCACCCAGCCGCCGTTCCATCGCACGCATCCGGTTCGCACTCACGTCCGTCGCCAGGATCTCCGCTCTCTCCAGGCGCCGCGCCAGCACCATCGTCTTCCCACCCGGAGCGGCACAGCAATCCCACACCCGCGCAGGTCGGCCCGCGGTCACGGGCAAGGCAACGGCTGCCAGCTCCGCCACCAGCCGCGACCCGTCATCCATCACCGGCATCCCGCCCGGACCCACCTCCTCCGCCATCTCTGCATCCGCTGCATCACTGCCCAGAACGCCATCTCCATCCCCCGACGCCGCCACCGCCCGGTCAGCAAACATCCCGCCACGCCCCGGCTCCCTCTGGTCTGCCTCGCAGATCAGCAACGCCGCCGCGCGCTCGTACGCCTCTACCCACCGCTCCACCAGCCACGCAGGATGCCCCAGCCGTTCCGCAAACGCCGCGGTCGTCTCATACAACCTCGCTCCAAGGACGGGCTCGCGCGTCAGCCTCCGCAGCACCGCGTTGACCATCCCCGTGGCATGCTCCTGCCCTGCGGCCCGGCACATCGCTACGCTCTCGCTCAGAGCCGCATGCGCTGGTATCCGGTCCATGTGGAACAGTTGAAAGGCTCCCATCCGCAACGCCAGCCAGACCTCATCCGCCACGCTCTGCTCCGGCCGGTCCAGCAGACCGCGCAGCCTGGCGTCGATCGCAATCTGCCACCGCAGAACGCCCATCACCAGAGCCGTCGTCAGGTTGCGATCCTGCCCGGTCAGCCCCGCCAGCCGTGACGAATGCAGTAACTCATCACTGTGCCCGCGACCGGCTCCGACCTCGAGCAAAACCTCAAACGCCGCACGTCGCGCCGGGGCCACGCCTACCCAGCTCCGCGCCTCCGCTCCAGTCTCCCGCGTAGCACCGGCAGCCCCACCCACCCGACCCCCATCCGCGCCCTTGTACCTCTGACCGCCAGCGCCCCGCGCCCCGCCCACCGGCTCACCCTGCAACCGCGAAGGTGACCCGAACTTCGCGCCAGCCTTACCGGCGCCGGGCCCGTCCCCTCCCTTGCCGGGGCCACCTCGCTCCATCATGCGCCCAACCTTTCGCCCGTCTTCACCTGGTAGCCGCGCACGAACTCCCCCGCCCCCATTCTCCGCTTCCCCTCAAGCTGGAGCTCTTCGATCGTCAGCGCCGTCAAGCCGCCGCAAACCACCAGCAGGCCACCGCTCTCCGCCACCAGCTCCCCCTCTCGGGTAGACTCCGCGGCCTCCCCAACGCTCTCGAAGCGAGCCGGTCGCAGCCCATGCAGAATGAGCTTCTTTCCGCGAAAGACCGTATGGGCGCCAGGCCACGGATAGAAGCCGCGCCAGCGGTCGTAGATCTCCTTCGCGCGCCGCCGGAAGTCAACCAGACCGTCCTCCCGCCTCAGGATCGGCGCCAACGTCGCTCGCGCGTGATCCTGGGCCACCGGCGTAATCGTTCCCGCTTCGAGCCCCGCCAGCGTCTCCACCATCAGCTCCGCACCCACGCTCGCCAGCACGTCAAAGACCTCCGTCGCTCCCATCTCTTCGCCGATCGGAACCACCCTTGCCAGCAGAACCTCACCCGTATCCAGACCGGCATCTAGCTTCATCGTCGTCACGCCCGTCACGTTCTCGCCGTTCGCGATCGCCCACTGCACCGGCGCCGCCCCCCTGTAGCTCGGCAGCAGCGATCCATGAAGATTGATGTTGCCCAGGCGCGGCAGCGATAACATCCACTCCGGAATAATCCGCCCATACGCCACGACCACGATGGCGTCCGGAAAAATCTCCTCCAGCCGCGCGCGAAACTCCTCGTTCTTCTTGATCCGCTCTGGCTGCATCACCGGCAAATCACGCTCGAGCGCCAGGCGCTTCACCGCCGGTATCTGCATCTGCAGGCCCCGCCCCGCGGCACGATCCGGCTGCGTCACCACCAGCGGCACCTCATGCCCCGCCGCCAGCACCGCCACCAGCACCGGCACGGCGAACTCCGGCGTCCCGCAGAAGACCAGCCTCACCTACCACTCCCCATTCTTTTGCAGCTTCTTGATCTTGCGAAGGACCAGGTCGCGCTTCAACCGGCTGATGCGGTCGATAAACAACACACCATCCAGGTGGTCGATCTCATGCTGGAGCGCTCGCGACAAAAGCTCTTCGCCCTCCACCTCAAACCACTCGCCCGCCACATTCTGCGCCCGTACCTTCACCCACGAAGCGCGCTGCACCTTTTCCCGGATCTCCGGCAAGCTCAGACATCCCTCCTCCTCCACCTGCTTGCCCTCGCGCTCCACGATCTCCGGGTTAATCAGCGCGATCTTCTCCTCCGGATTCTTCCGGAAGCTCACATCAATCACCGTAATCCGTTTCGAAATGGAGATCTGCGGAGCCGCCAGACCGATCCCCTGGGCCTCGTACATGCTCTCAAACATCTCGTCGACCAGCACCTTCAGCTCCGGCCCAAACTCCGTCACCGGCTGTCCGCGCTTCGCCAGTACGGGGTCCGGGTACTTCACGACCTGATGAATCTTCAGCTTCTTCTTCGCCACGTCTCTCTTCTATCCCGCAGACTCCATCTGCTCGCCTGCTTCAAGGTCATAGCTCGTGTCGGCCTTCACGGTCGCGCACGCTCTCCTCTGTGATGCTCCCGGGCTCGTCCGCATTGGCCTATGCGCGGGAAGGCCTTCACTAGCATCTTTCCATCAACGTCAATAGCTCCGGATCTGCTCCGCGTATCCATCAAAGTTCCGTCGCAGCTCTCGCATGGAGTCGCCGCCAAACTTGTCGACCACCAACCGCGCGATCGTCAACGCCACCATCGCCTCCGCGGCAACGCCTGCCGCCGGAACCACACACACATCGCTCCGTTCATACGCCGCCTTCACCGGCTCCCGCGTCTCAAAACTCACCGATCCAAGCGGCCGCCGAAGCGTCGAAATCGGCTTCAGATAGCCGCGCACCACCACGTCCTCACCATTCGAAATGCCGCCCTCAATCCCGCCCGCGTTGTTCCGTTCCCGCGAAAACCGAGTAAACCTCGCACCGCCGGAGCCATCCCCTCTTCCTTGCTCTTCCGCATACCCAATCGCATCATGCACCGCGGACCCCAGCGACTCCGCCGCCGCGACACCCCGTCCCAACTCCACCGCCTTCACCGCCTGGAGGCTCATCACAGCCTGGGCCAGCAGGCCGTCCATCCGTTCGTCCCAGTTCACGTGCGTTCCGACCCCAGGCGGCAGCCCATGCACCACCACCTCAAACACGCCGCCCACCGTATCTCCCGTCCGCAGCGCCGTATCCACCTCCGCCTTCATGCGCGCCTCCGCCCCTCCGTCCACGCAACTCAGCAGCACCTCGTCCCTTCCCGCCAGCGCCGCGATCTCACTCCAAGTCGCATCCCGTCCCAACTCCGCCCCGCCAACCCGCACAATGTGGCTGCCCACCTCCACGCCCAGCTCCCGAAGCAGCATCTTCGCCATGGCTCCGCACGCCACTCGCGCCGCACTCTCCCGCGCGCTCGCCCGTTCCAGAACGTACCTCGCATCCGCGAAGTCGTACTTCAGCGAGCCCGGGAGGTCCGCGTGTCCCGGCCGCGGCGACGCCACTGCTTTATGCTTCTCCGCATCCCCCGCACCCACGGGCAGAATCTCCTCCCAGTTCTTCCAGTCCCTGTTCGCGAGCGTCATCGCGACCGGCGATCCGATCGTCTTTCCGTGTCGCACACCGCTTAGAATGTGCGCCGTGTCGCGCTCGATCCGCATCCTTCCGCCGCGGCCGTAGCCCTGCTGCCGCCGCCAAAGCTCGCGGTCGAGGAAAACCTGGTCCACCGGCACCCCAGCCGGTAAACCACTCACCATCGCCACCAGCGCCTCTCCGTGGCTCTCACCTGCCGTAGAAAATCGAAGCATCAACCTCGCTCAACCTGCGCCCAGTCTCATCAACCGCAGCAACAATAATTGTAACAATCCGCAGAGCTCGGCTTATGCCTTCAGGTACTCCCGCGAGTTCAGCAGCGGACGCTCCATGCTGCGCACCCACTCCGTCATCTCCTCCGCGCTCCGCCCACCCGCCATCGAAGCCGCGAACTCGTTCCGCATCGCCTGCATCTTCGCCTCCAGGTCATCCAGCGCGCTCAGCAGCACCGCCTCCGGAGTCATCGGCAGCTTCGGCGATCCGAACTCGTACCTCCCATGATGGCTCAGGATCATATGCTCCACCAGCACCCGCAGCCGCTCCGGAAAGCCCGGCAGATCCGCGATCTTCTCCCGCAGCATCCCCTGCGCGATCGAGATATGGCCGATCAGTTGCCCCTCCAGCGTGTAGCCGAAGGTTGTCCTCCAGCTCAGCTCCTTTACCTTGCCAATGTCATGCAGAATCGCACCCGTAAGCAGCAGATCCGGTTCCACCTCCGGGTAAAACGGTGCCGTCCCGCGGCATACTCGCACCAGCGTCAGAACGTGTTCGAGCAGACCGCCAAGCCACGCATGGTGCAGCCGCTTCGCCGCCGGGGCGTCCCGAAAGGCCGGTCCAATCTCCGCGTCATCCAGGAACGCAAAGACCAGCCGTCTCAGATCCTCATTCTCAAACGCCGAAACATACCCCCGGAGCTCCGCCCACATCTCCTCCACATCAAACTTCGTCGTCGGCACATAGTCCGCCGCCTCTACCTCGCTCACCGCCGCGTGCCGCATCTTCTGGATCGTGATCTGAAACTTACCCTGGTACTTCGAGATCTGCCCCTGCGCCTTCACGTAACAACCTTCATTACAATTCGTAATCGCGTCGGCAAACTCCTCCCACATCCGAGCCTCCATCGTGCCCGTCTTGTCCGCCAACACCAACGCCAGGTATTGCCCACTGCCCTGCTTCTTCTCTCGCACCTGCAGCGAGGCCAGGGCGAAGTAGGACGTCACGATGGCGTTGTCGAACTTGCCCGCATCCGCGATGAAAAAGTCTTTCATGGCCACCAGAATAACCCCCTCCGCAAAGGAAAACGCGAGAGCGGAAGCCCTCGCGTCTCCAGCACTTGACCACTTCTACTGCGGCGGCACCAGGGGCTGACCCTGTGGCGGCGCGCCCGGAGCCGGTGCCGAGACCGATGGCAGCGTGGTCATGTCCGCGCTCGGCGCCGACGCTCTCGCCGGACTCGCGCCCACCGTCGTCGGGCTCACCGTCGGCACGATCGGCGTCTCCGGCGCAACCTCTGGCTTCTTGTCCTGCAGCCGTTCCTTCGGCGCGCCCTTCACCTTTTCACGCTTCTTCTTAGTCGCCGTGTCTCCATTCAGACCCAGAGGCGCCGCCTGCGTCTTCCGCGTCGTCGCCTCCAGCACGTCGGGTCCGGCTGGTTTCGCCGTGATCTTCTCGCGAACCTTCGCCTCCTTGGTCGCGACCTTCTCCGCCCGCACCTGCTTCTCGCGCGAGCTGAACCGCGTCTTGCCTGCGCTCACCGTCTTCGGAGCCAGTGGATCCGCGTCCGAACTCGCCGAGGCCGATGTACTCCCGTCAACCGGCGCGATCGCCGATCCCGGGGCCGCATCCCGCGTCGGTCCAAGACCCGTGTTCGGTACCGATCCCTCCGCCAGCAGACCGCCCGGCGTCACCGCCGCCGAAGCCGCGCCCTCGCCCACATCCGTTCCACTCGCCGTCTCTAAAGATCCAGCCGGCAATGAGTTTCGCGGCGCCTGGCCAAACCTCACCTTCTCCCGCTTGATCTTCTTCTGCTTCGGCAAGCCTGCCACGTTCCGCCCGCCGGCCCGTGTCTTCCCGGCAACAGCCGGCGTCGTGTCAACGGCAGCCGTCGCTTGGGTCGCATCACCAGCCGGTGACACCGTCGACGCCGAACCAGCTTCCGTGCCGCCACTCGCAGCCGTCCCCGCCGCGTCTACCGCGGGTGTTGCCGTCGCCGCAGGTGCGCTCGCACCGGGCGTGGTCGCGGCACTCTCGGACGGAAGCGCCGGAATACCCCCGGCTGTCTTCGGGGCTACATTCGGCGAGCCTCCCGGAGCCGACGCGGACCTCCCACCGGCCAGGACACTCGCTGACCGTGCCCCGCGATCAAATCTCGCCTTCTGCACGACCGTTTTCTTCTTCGGTGCAGGCGGCGCGTACGCGCTGAACACCGGCTTGGTCTGCTTGGAACTACCTCCCGTGTCCACGAAACCCGGCTTGATGTCGATGTACGCCTCTTCCCGCAGCCGCGTCAGGTAAGCACGCAGCGCCGGCTGCATTTGCTCCAGGTACATCGCCTCCTGGATCTGAGGCTCAATCTCCTTCATCGGTGGAACACCTGGCTGCTGGTGCTCCGTCACCTTCAGGATCACAAACCCCTGACGTGTCCGGATCGGCGCTGTCGACTCCCCCGGCTTCAAGGCAAACGTCTGATCCTCGAGCACCTTGGCCAGCGCTCCACGCTTGAACGCCCCAAGATCTCCACCCTGTGCCGCGGTCGGCCCGCCCGAGTTCTGCTTGGCCAACTCATCGAACTTGCCCCCAGCCTGAACCTTCGCCGCAATGTCGTCCGCCTTCTTTTGCGCCTGGGTCACCACCGCACCGTCCGCATCCGCCGCTAGCGGCACCAGAATCTCGCTCAGACGCACCTGCTCCGGCTGCGCAAACTCCTCTTTGTGCGCCTCGTAAAACGCCTGCTCGTGTCCCTGCGTCAGCTGCAGATGCCGACCTACCTCATCGCGCACCACCTGCTGGGTCACCACGCCGTTGCGAATGTTCGCCTTGAAGTCCTCGAAGTTCACTCCCTGCGACCGCGCCGCCTTCTCCAGGTCCTCCATCGTGTCCAGGTGGTTCTGCTTGCGGATCTCATCCAACCGGCGGACCAGCTCTGCATCCGCGTTCAACCCCAGCTCCTTGCCCTTGGACAGCAGCAGCTGCTGGTCGATCATGTCGCGTAGCAGATCCTTCTGGCGCTGCTCTCGGTCGGTCGTCGACAGGTTGCCCTGCTGCAGCTCCTGTTGCAACTGCTGCTGGCTTCGCTCCACGTCGCTCCGGCTGATGATCTGTTCGTTGACCCGCGCGACTACATCCTCCACCACCCTCCCGTTGGGCGAAATAGCCGCCGGAACCGGCAGCGACGGCGAAGGCGCCTGCGAGGAAGCAGCTCCGAATGGACTCTGGTAGCGTGGCGCCGCCTGCGCCCACGCCGTTCCCGCCACAACCCACATGCCAACGCCGCCCACCACCGCACCGCGTGCAAGGCGCCGCAGCACCGCGCTCCACATCCGTCTAGAACTCCAAACAATCGTCTTCAAGTTCGCTGTCTCGCTCATCTCTGGCGGCCTTCCCCATGCCCGTGTCGCCTTGGCAACGGTTTGGACGCGCCACCGATCTCTGCCGATAGCCGGCCACTACATTCTACCCGTCCACACCCCGCGGGCGCGACCACCTCCATGTTCCCCAGCATCCCTCCATCCCACCTTCGTTCGCCATCCACGCTCACCGCCGATGCTATACTCCGTCCAATCTGAGGCCATGTCTCCCTGAGCCACGGCGCACCCGAGGACATCCCACGAACATGGCACTCCGTATCCGTCGCGCCCTCCTCTCCGCCACGCTCTTTCTAGGCGCCTGCGCCACGGTCGGCACTCTGATCAGCCAGCGCGTTGCCGCCCAGTCCGCGACCGATGAGTCGACCCTTCGCGATTCCCTTCACAACTTCACTGACGTCTATTCCCTGGTCGAACAGAACTACGCCGAAAAGCTCACGGGCGACAAGCCGGACAAGGCCATCTACGACGGAGCCATCCCGGCCATGCTCCATGTCCTCGACCCCCACTCGAACTTTTACGACCCAAAGGCCTTCGCCCAGATGCGCGAAGACCAGCATGGCAAGTACTACGGCGTGGGCATGACCATTCAGCCGCAGCCAACGCCCAACGGTAAGTCCAAAATCGTCGTTCTCTACCCCTTCGAGGGCACACCGTCCTTCAAGGCCGGCATCCGCCCCGGTGATGTCATCCTCACCGTCGATGGAAAGTCGACCGACGGCATGGACTCCGCGGCCGTCGCCACCATCCTCAAGGGCGCGCGCGGAACCCACGTCATCGTCACCATGTCACGCGAGGGCTCTTCCAACCCCATCAGCTTCGATCTCGTCCGCGACGAGATCCCCCGCCCCTCCGTCGATCTCGCGTTCATGGCCCGGCCCGGAATCGGCTACATCCACGTCACGCAGTTCATCGAGACCACCAGCCGCGAGGTCGGTGACTCCATCGAAAAATTCGGGAAGCAGGGTGAACTCCACGGCCTCCTCATCGACCTCCGCGGAAATCCCGGCGGCCTGCTCAACGAAGCCGTCAACATGAGTGACAAGTTCCTCGACAAAGGACAGATTGTCGTCTCACAGCGCGGCCGCGCCTTCCCCGATCAGATCTACCGCGCCGCTCACGGGGAACAAGGAGCCAAGTTCCCCATCGTGGTCCTCGTCAACCGCAACACCGCCTCCGCCGCCGAGATCGTCTCAGGCGCTCTGCAGGACCACGATCGTGCCCTCATCGTCGGTGAAACTACCTTCGGCAAGGGTCTCGTGCAGACCGTCTTTCAGATCACCGAGGACACCGGCCTCGCCCTCACCACCTACCACTACTACACCCCGTCCGGTCGCCTCATCCAGCGCCCCTACGATCATGTCTCGCTCTACGACTACTACTATGTGCGCGACAACAGCAGCCAACCCAAGGACAATGCCAATCGCGAAGTCAAACTCACTGACTCCGGTCGCACCGTCTATGGCGGCGGCGGCATCACACCCGACGAGAAGATCGACGGCACCCCGTCCAATCCCTTCCAGGGAAACCTGCTCGTTCATTACGCCTTTTTCAACTTCGCCAAGCACTACCTCGCGAACCGCTCGGTCGCCCGGGACTTTACCGTGGATGACGCCGTCCTCCAGCAGTTCAAGGAGTTCCTCAAGAACAACCAGATCGAGTACACCGATCAGGACATCGCCGGGGTCAGCGACTGGGTCAAGTCCAGCATCAAGGCCGAGCTCTTCACCTCGCAGTTCGGACAGCTCGAAGGCCTCAAAGTCCGGGCCCAGTGGGATCCTCAGATCGCCAAGGCCCTTACCTTCATGCCTCAGGCCCAGGCCCTCGAAGATCGCCTTAAGACCGGCGCGAAGACCACCGTCGCCTCCCGCTGATCAGCCTTCTGCATAGAGAGCCCGGTGCCCCGCACCGGGCTCTTTGTGCTTCACCCTCAGGCTGCCTTCGACAGAACCGCGCCTGGCTGGGCATTCAGAATAGCCACCACCCCGTTCACCAGGTTGGTCACATAGGGCGTATCCACCTGCACGCCCACCTGGGCAAACATCGTCAGAATTGGCTCCTCCACAATCGCCAAAACGTCCGACAGCTTCTGCGCGTTGGCCTGGGATCCCTCCGCGACCCACTTCTGTTGCACACTGATCACACTTGCCTGGACCAGTTTCACCGAAGCCGTAAACGCCTCTACCAGCGGCGCAGCCGCCGGGTCCGCTACGGCAACGATCGACGCCACCGGAATCACATACTTCACAATGTCGGCCAGAACCACGCCCGCAATGTGCCCGGCAGTCTTCAGCAAGCCTTCAAACGCAGCCAGCTTGCTCCCCTTTTTCTCCTGCGGCTTCCCCGGCCCAGGTTCGCCTACGGCGATCGTTGCTGGACTCACGCCTTTGCCCGCTCCCGTCGCCAGTCCCTGTGTCGGTTGCGCCGGTTCCGCCTGCCCCAACGCCGTCGGCACCGCTCCTGGTGCCGGATATAGATTCGTTGCACTGCTCATCTCGTTTTCTCCTCTTCCTTGTCACAATCCACCGGTTGAACGGAGGTCGTCTGGCTCTCCTGTGTGGTCAGCCTTGTTCCTTCGTTCGCCTCTACCTGGTGCGTCGTCGTCGGCTTGCCCACCAGCAGCGTCGCCCCGATACTCGTAAGCGCTGTCACCAGATTCGTCACGCAGAGCAGAACCGCCGTCTTCACCGTTGGGTCGTTTCGCCCCAACCCAAACGCCAGGATCGCCGTGATGACGGCGATGATCAACAGTTGGAACGCGATCAGATCCGTCTTGCTGGTTCCCTCGCGCGTCTTCAATTGCATACGATCCCCCAAACTGAAAAACGGCTCCCGCAAGGGAGCCGTACCACAACGTGTCTTAAACCAAAATGGGCTCCGCATGGCAGAGACCCCGTCCATCCATTCAGGTCCGCAACTTGAGACCTACTTCAAGTCTACCTACCTCAGCCAGTAACTACGCCAACTTCACCCACAAACCTCCGCCCAGCCCCGCCACAAATCTCTGTCGAAGTGCTGTGGAGCGGGAGACCGGGATCGAACCGGCGACATTCAGCTTGGGAAGCTGACGTTCTGCCACTGAACTACTCCCGCCCAGAATCAAAGCATACCGTATCCACCAAACGTCTGCCCCGCGCTTCCACACCTACAATCGATCTGTGCGACGTCTTCTAAGCCTCACGCTGCTTCGCTTTGCTTCTACTTGCTTTTGCTATCTGCCTCCGCAGCCCACGCCTCCATCTTCGGCCAGGTCCGCGGAGTGGTGCACGACCCTCAGCATCGCCCATCTCTGGCGCAAGCGTGGAACTCAAGGCCACTCACTCCGGCTTCACAAAGTCCGCTGTCACCAGCCAGGACGGCTCCTTCAACATCGCCTCACTGCCGTTGGGCGACTACTCCGTAACCGTCTCGGAACTTGGATTTTCCACCTCTCGACAGACACTCACCTTGGCCTCCGACACTCTCCCATTCTTCACGTCGAACTCGAGCTCGGGACCGTGCAGCCGTCCGTCACCGTCCAGGATGGCAGCGCAACCGCAAATGTCGATACCGTGACCCCGACAGTACTGCTCAGCCGCCAGGACATCGCGCAGACCCCAGGAGCCGACCGCACCAACTCCCTCGCCATCATCACCGGCTACGTTCCCGGCGCCTACGTCACCCACGACCAGCTCCACATCCGCGGTGGCCATCAGGTCAGCTGGCTGATCGACGGCATCCAAATCCCGAACACCAACATCGCCGGCAACCTCGGAGCGCGCCTACTACCAACCCAACACAGCCGACACTCCGGTAGCGACCACCTCAGATCGGACCTCCATCTACGGCGGCGCACAGGCCTCCATCACCACGCAGGTTGCTCGAAACACCATCGGGGCCGGTTTCTACTCCTTCGGACAGCACGACACCTATCGCTTCGGTGCAATCTTCAACGACGGCTCCGGAACCGCGCCCTTTTCCATCCCGGATTCGGCCTCTGGCGGCGTCGTTGAGGTCTTCGTCTCCGACAGCTTCAAAGTCACTTCCTGGCTCACCGTCATAGCCGGTCTCCGGCAGCCCCGCTCCGGGGGCCCTCGGCGAGACCTTCAGTGAGAACGTTTCCGCATCGGTCACCGCGACCAACGTCGGTAACCGCCGCGTCCTGCTCGACAACAGCCTCACCTTCGGCGGCTTCCACGAGAACGACCCGCGCCAGATCTTTGCGGAGGTGCGCTACCGCTTCCCGTTTTAACCCCAGGAAACACTACACTCTCTGGAAAAGAATCTCCGAGGCAAGGAATTGAGAGACGGCTTCATGATTCCGAACCATACGCACACGCTCCCGGTCCTGGTACGTCCAGCCCGCGAGCCGGACCTGACCGGCTACAAATGTGCTGTGGTGCCCGGAGGGGGACTTGAACCCCCACGACCTTCTCGGGTCTGCGGATTTTAAGTCCGCTGTGTCTGCCAGTAAACTACTAATAAATAATAACTTATGATTATCAAAATGTGAACTGTGTAACTTTATGTGTAAATTATGCCTCCCACGGCAGCGCGTTCTCCGTGCACCGCGCAACGCGCGGCAATGCGAAGCGCTGGATCGCCAACGTTCGCCGCGCGTCTCTGGCGACCCCCATTGGAGGACATCCGGCTCGTCTTCAACCTGCGCCGAATGGGTTTTCTCGCTCAACCGCTACATCTTGGCTCACTTCATCTACGGCCTAGTGCCGCTCAAATACCAGGGCGAATTGAGCGGTGCTTTGCGGTGGCTTTTGCCGGGAACCCAAGGACGTAGCGGCCCGAACGGTAGTGGGTCAGCTTAAAACCCACAGCCGTCGTGCATTGCTTCCACGCATGATAAAGGACATTATCATGCGCGATAAGGGTCTTCGCGTTATTACCCCCCAGCGCACGGCTGGAACTCCACTGAAAGTGCTTGAGCGGGAACTTATCGACAAGTTAAGTCCTGTGTTGAATAGGCTCGACCAAACGAGCTTTGACTATCCGACCGGCGAACGCCGCGATTTGTGAATTGAATCTTTCGCCACGACAACTATGGAAGCAACGATCCCTACCACCGGAAAAGCTAGAAATACGATCAGACAGATGGGCATCGGTTCATCTCCTTGGGTCATCTCCCTCGATTCACATCGACAATGGGGACCTCAGGAAGAGAAGACCGAGGGCTTTCATTCCAACGAGAAAACATATCACATTGGGATATAATCTGGATATGCCAGCCGCGCATAGAAGAACATCCAAGAATCGTCTGGAGATCCTCGCCCAATTTCGGTATCACCTCCGGAGCTTCCTGCGGTTTAGCGAAGAGGCGGCTACCCGCTGTGGCCTTCAGCCGCAACAGCATCAACTTCTGCTTCAAATTGCTGGGGTGCCGGATAGCGTGGCGGTGACGATCGGCTACGCTGCAGAGCGCCTCGGTATCCGTCATCACAGCGTCGTGCAACTTAGCAAACGGTGTGAAGAGGCTGGTTTGATCACACGGACTCACGCCGAGGACGATCGGCGGTGGGTGGTTCTGCAGCTCACAGCCGAGGGACAGAAAATTCTGGACGCCCTGTCCGAGGCCCATGCGCATGAACTGACCGAGCTCGCACCGCAGCTCATGAAAAATCTCTCAACATTCAGTGCCTCCGCTGCGGGAACACAGAGTAATAAGAAGGAAAAACATTGAAGGCTGAATCTTCTGCTTTGCGCGATTTCACCGTGGACAGGCGAGTGTGGCTGCTGTCCGGGGTTGCTCTGATTATTGGCGTTGGTTCTACCCTCCTCGCGTCCTTGCTCCTCAAGATGATCGCGTTCTCAACAAACCTCTTCTACTACCATCGGTTCAGCGATGTTGCGGTGAGGCCGGCTGGCAGTCCTTTGGGGCACTGGATGGTTGTGGTCCCGGTAATTGGTGGGCTCTTGGTCGGGTGCATGGCCCGGTTTGGCTCGGAAAAGATCAGAGGGCACGGCATTCCTGAGGCGATTGAAGCTATTCTGCTTCATCGCGCCAAGGTGAGTTGGCAAGTCGCCATATTAAAGCCCATCTCAGCTGCCATCGCAATTGGCTCTGGAGGCCCGTTTGGTGCGGAAGGTCCGATCATCATGACGGGCGGGGCGTTCGGCTCATTGATCGCACAATGGATTCGGCTCACGGACGCGGAACGCACAACCTTGCTGGTCGCCGGAGCGGCGGCGGGCATGTCCGCCACGTTCGCTACACCGGTCGCCGCAATCCTGCTCGCTGTCGAATTGCTTCTGTTTGAGTGGCGACCGCGCAGCCTCGTGCCGGTCGCAATCGCAAGCGCGACCGCGGGAGTCTTCCGCTTGTATCTTCTCGGCTCTGGTCCAATCTTTCCCATGCCGAATATAGGTAATTTTCACCCTGTCCCCTTTGCAGTCGGTTCTCTCCTGCTCGGCGCTCTGGTCGGTCTCGTAGCAGCCGGGATGAGCCGGATGATGTACGCCTTTGAAGATATGTTTGAGCGTCTGCCGATCCACTGGATGTGGTGGCCTGCTCTGGGCGGTCTGGGTATCGGCGTAGGAGGTCTCTTCTTTCCACGCGGCCTGGGCGTTGGATATGACAACATCTCGGAACTACTCCATGGGATGGCGCCGCTCTCGCTAATTCTTGGCATCCTTATCGCGAAGTCGCTCATGTGGGCGTTTTCTCTGGGTTCAGGAACATCAGGAGGCGTCCTCGCCCCATTGCTGATGATTGGCGGGGCTGTCGGAGCCCTGGCAGGTCATGTCACGCACCGGTCGGTTGAAGAGCAGGCATTCTGGGCACTCATCGGAATGGGTGCCATGCTCGCGGGCTCACTCGGCGTCCCACTGACGGCCATTCTCTTCAGCCTGGAGGTGACGCACTGCCTGCCCGCTCTGCTACCGCTCACCTTGGGCTGCGTCTCCGCTTATCTGGTGACGGCACTCCTCATGCCTCGTTCGATTCTGACCGAAAAGCTGAGCCGGCGGGGGTATCATCTGACCCGCGAGTACGGAGTCGATCCACTGGAGACCGTCATCGTAGGCGATTTAATGACAAAGAGCGAAGAGGGAACCCTCGCCGAATCGGCTGAACACTTTATCTATGCAGATTGCACATCTCGCGAGGCGGCCGAGTTGATGGCCACCCAAGGTCTCTCAGTCCTGCCGGTCAAGGACCGCTCGGCCGGGCAGACTATCGGAGAGATTACACTTTTGGGGCTGTTGCAGGCGAGAAGCAAGTCCATTACGCGTGAGCAAGAACGTCTCAGACTATTCGGATATGTCAGATGAAGCAGAGTTGTGACCGGCTCGGCCCGGATTGCGCCGGAACGGAAGTTAGCACGACCTCCGTATACATGATGAGCCAAATGCCGTCACAGGCACATACCCTGCTGACGATTGGACACTCGACGTTGCCGCTCATTTCGTTCCTCCGCGCCCTGAAGGAGAGCGGATGCAGGCGCTTGGTCGATGTACGAAGATTCCCTGGCTCGCGTAAATATCCCCAGTACGGGCAGGAGCAGCTCTTTGCCTCTCTCAACGCAGAAGGAATTAGCGCTGTGTGGCGGGAGGGACTCGGCGGCAGGCGTCCGGCGCAAAAGGACAGCATCAACACGGGCTGGCGAAATGAAAGCTTTCGAGGGTATGCGGACTATATGCAGACACCGGCTTTTGCAGAGCAGATGGATTGGCTGATGGGGCAACTGGAACTGAACGCTGTTGCAATCATGTGTGCGGAGGCTGTTCCATGGCGCTGCCACCGTTCCTTGATAGGTGACGCTGTGCTCGCCCGTGGAAGTGCCGTGGAAGATGTCTTCGTGCTGCCCGACGGCAGATCATCCCGCAAGCCCCATCGCATGACACCTTTCGCCCAAGTGAAAGGGCGTCTCCTCTTCTATCCTGGCCCAGCTTCAGAGCAAGCCGACCTCATGGGCATACTTCCATAGAGCCTCGGAGCTCGTACCGACGAAGCCAATATAGCCGTCTGGGCGAACCAAGTAAATTTTAGGTCCGGTGCCCAGGAGCTGTTCGATAGAGGGTGTCCATTCGTGCGAACCGGATTTGAGCGCCACAGTCGTTATGCGTCTCAAACCTTTTGTGATTTCCGGGATGGACTGATCGACTGTAATGAGCAGGTGCCTAGGTTCGCGCAAAGCTTCTAGCAACGTCTGGCCCGTCTCCTTGCACACTGCATCCGGCAAACGGTCGCCAGCACGGAGTGGTCCATTGACCCCTTGCGTGCGCACTATGGACGATCCACGGTAGTTGATCGAAACTTCAGAAATCGCTCGTCCCATCGCGTTCTGAATCATCTGGAAGCGAGTTGCACGGTGGATGAGAAAATCGCGTATCCATACAAAGAGAAGATTCGATGCCGTCGCGAGCCTTAGGCCACGCGCGGTGCCACGCAGCAGTTGCTCTCCCACCTTGCCGCGCTCCTTGTTGTAGCTGTCCAACAGCCGAACATGTGCGCCGTGTTCCACGGCGGCAAGCTTCCACGCGAGATTCGCCGCATCCTGAATGCCGGTGTTCATGCCCTGGCCACCCACAGGTGAATGGATGTGAGCAGCATCTCCGGCGAGGAAAACGCTCCCTTGACGATAGTGTGCAGCTTTCCTTTGATTCACTGAGAAGGGTGCCATCCATGTCGCGGATTCGGTCGAGATCCTTAGACCGCATCGTTTGAAGGCTGTATTGAAGTCCTCAAGCTCGGGCACACGTTGCTGATCGGTCGTCTGTTGCCGGTGTAACGCCAGGACAACCCGGCAGATGCCATCTTGCAACCGACCCAGTGCCAGCACGTCCCCGCCTCGATGCAAATGAACCTGGAGTTCATCACCGGGTACGTCCTGTCCTGCAAGACGAAGGTCTCCCAGTTGAAAATTTAGGCTTGACGTGGTGCCCTCGAAAGCCACACCCATCCCAGCCCGAACGGTACTGTGTGCTCCATCGCAGCCCACCATCCAACGAAAACGTTCTCGCTCTTCACGTCCGTCGGAATATCGCATTTTGGCCGATAGTCCAATGTCGTCGGCTACGTTTTCAAAGCTGATCAGTTCAACCTGGCGCTCGATCTCGACACCCAGCGACCGCAGGTGAGCTGTCAGCAACTCTTCGGTCTCGTTCTGGGGAAGGAAGAGTAGATAGGGAAAGCGGCTGGGGATTCGTCCGAAATCGAGAGAAGCGATCTGCTTTGCATTGCTCCAGATTTTCGCCTTCGATATCTTTCTTCCTTGAGCCACTGCCTGATCAGCGATTCCATAGCGGTCAAACTGTTCCAGCGTGCGAGCCTGAACGACAAGTGCCTGCGACCACTGGGCGGGGCGATCAGCCTTATCGATCAATCGAACTGGCAGCCCGAATCGCCGAAGTTCTATGGCAAGGGCAAGTCCAGTTGGTCCTGCGCCGACGATCAGGCACTCATAATTCATTGCCGGCCTCGGCGTGCTGGTGTTACTTGAAAGTATCAAGAGGAGCTTCGCGTGAAATCACGACAAAAGGTTACGCACATAGACCTGCGGGCTTTTAGCGGGTCACCTTTGCGGGACGATCTGCGGGATACCGAGCAAGTTCTGCAAATCGGCACGGGGCGCTGCCAAATTGGCCAGCGTATAGCCATCCAGCACCTTGAGAAAAGCAGAGCGTGCTTCTTCCAGCGCGTTGCGCAGCAAGCAGGCAGGCACGATGGGACAAGGACTATCCACCGGATGCATACATGGCACTAGCGCCATATCGGGCTCCATACGACGCACGACTTCGCCGATGTTGATCTCCGCCGCTGACCGTGCCAGACGCAAACCACCATTCATTCCACGGGTGGTGATGATGTAGCCTTCCAGGCCGAGCCGATGGGCCACCTTGACGAGATGGTTCTGCGAGATTCCATAGCTCTTGGCGACCTTCGGAATTGTGGTCAGCACATCGTCTTGGACCGCGAGGTACATCAGGAGCCGCAGAGAGAAGTCGGCATAGACGGTCAGGCGCAAATTAGTGTCCTTACTGCGAAGATGTATGTCCTACATATCTTATTCCTTGAATCAGCTATAAGATGTATGCGTGATACAGCTTTGTTTCTAGAGTAGGACCTCACCTCTGATACCCCAACCAACCGCAATGCCGGAGGTACTTGTTCATGTTGTCACCTTCTCAAAGAGAGCTTGTCAAGGCAACCGTGCCAGCCCTGCGCGAGCACGGCGAGGCCGTCACTCGTACGTTTTATGCCAATCTGTTCGAGGCGCATCCCGAACTGTACAACATCTTCAATCCAGCTAATCAGCGCGACGGAGGGCAGCAGCGCAGTCTTGCCGCAGCGGTCCTTGCTTACGCGGAGCACATTGACAATCCGCAGGTGCTGGGCAAGATGCTTGAACGGATCGAGAGCAAGCATGTCAGTTTAGAGGTCAAGGCAGAACATTACCCCATCGTCGGCAAATACCTTCTGGGTGCGATTCAGGAGGTGATGGGAGCAGCAGCGACGCCGGAGATTCTTGACGCCTGGAGTGCCGCCTACGGGCAGTTGGCGGGCATAATGTCCGGCCAGGAAGAAGCACACTATGTCTCAAGTGCCGCGCTTACGGATGGATGGCGCGGGTTCAAGCCTTTCCGTGTCGAACGGAAGGTGCCGGAGAGCGAGGTCATGACCTCCTTTTACCTGGTGCCTGCGAATGGCTCGCCTCTGCCGCCCTTTCAGGCAGGCCAGTTTCTCTCCATCAAGGTTCATCCTGACGGATTTCCTTTCGACCAGATTCGGCAATACAGTATCTCGTGCGACTCAAACGACCGGCATTACCGCATCAGCGTACAGCGTGAGCCGGGGCCGGAGAACGATCCGACGGGGGCTGCCGGGCTGGTTTCCAATTACCTGCATGATGCCATCAAGGAAGGTGACTTGCTCTCGATTCACATGCCCTTCGGGGACTTCGTTTTGAGCAAAGGGAATTCGCCTGTCGTATTGCTAAGCGGCGGTTCCGGGATCACGGCCGTCCTGAGTATGCTGGAGCACCTCGCCGGTCCGCAGGGAGGCACACGAAAGGTGCTCTTTATTCATGCTGCGCGCGGACGCGCCCGGCATGCCTTCAATGAGCATGTACGCGCTTTGGCAGAACAGCGCCCGGGGGTGCGTGTCCTTGTTCTCTATGAAGAAACAGGTGCCAGCGATATCGCTGGACTTCACCATGACGACGTGGGCCGAGTCAGCGCGGAGATTCTTCGCCAGCATCTGCCGGAGCATGGAGCGGAGTTTTATTACTGTGGGCCCATCGGATTCATGGCTGCGATGGAGGCAGTTCTCGATGAGCTGCATGTGCCGCTGGAGCAGCGTCACAGCGAAGCTTTTGGCCCTGATCCTTCGTTCGCGGCCGATGCGCCGGTCCCTGTTCCCCAGATTGGGACTAACTTGAACTGAAACTTCTGGGTGAAGGTAGAGCGATGAAATGCCATTCTGGCAAAGCATTGACGCGTATAGGGAGATAGAACATGGCACCTACTCAGCAGTTGCATGACCTCGGCCAGAGCCTCTGGCTTGACAACATCACGCGCGGGCTCCTGACGAGTGGGACGCTTGCCCGCTACATCGACGAACTCTCGATCACCGGTCTCACGTCGAATCCGACGGTCTTCGATCATGCAATCAGGAACTCAACCGATTATGACGACGCGATCCGTCAGAAGACAAAGGCGGGCATGGTCGGCGAGGATCTCTTCTTCGATCTTGCGCTTGAAGATTTGAGGCAAGCCGCCGATCTCTTTCGCCCGGTTTACGACCGAACCGGTGGTAACGACGGCTGGGTATCGCTGGAGGTCTCGCCACTGCTCGCCCATGACGCGGCGGGTAGCTTCCGCGAGGCCCGGCATCTTCACACTCGCGCTGACCGCCCCAACCTCTTTATTAAGATTCCCGGCACTAAGAAAGGGCTGATAGCGATTGAGGAGTCCATCTTCTACGGAGTGCCGGTGAATGTCACACTGCTTTTTTCGTGCGAGCAGTATCTCGCGGCTGCCGAAGCGTACATGCGCGGCATCGAGCGACGCATCCAAGCGGGTCGTGATCCGGACGTGTGCTCCGTGGCATCGGTCTTCATCAGCCGCTGGGACAAAGCAGTGATGGGCAAAGTGCCTGGCGAATTGCGTGATACGCTCGGCATCGCAATCGCTCAACAAACCTACAGAGCATACCTCGAATTGCGCGATTCGGAGCGCTGGCAGCGGCTGATCGATCGTGGAATGCGGCCCCAGCGCCTGCTCTGGGCGAGCACCGGCACCAAAGACCCCAATGCACCCGACACTCTCTATGTAAAAGCGCTTGTAGCCCCATTCACGATCAACACCATGCCTGGTGCGACACTCCTTGCGTTCGCAGACCACGGCACATTGGGCGAGGTAATGCCTGCCGACGGTGGCGATGCTGAGGCAACGCTAACCAAGTTCACCCAAGCAGGGATTGACTGTGGCCAGCTCGCTGACGATCTCCAGCGCGAAGGCGCCGAGTCGTTCGTCAAGTCTTGGAACGAGCTGCTGGCGAGCATCAGTTCGGAAGTCCGACTCAAAGCGGCGGGCTGAGAGTCCGGCTTCGCCCGCCCCGAGTCACACCACTTAGCAACCGTTAAGAAAGGTCACTGATGATTGCTTTCGATGCTGCTCACAAAGCCGTTCACTATCCACCGGACCGGCGTTTCCGCATCTGGATCAGCACCCGGGCATTTGCACTGATTCTCATTCTTATCCTCGGGCCGCTGGTTTTGGCGTGGCTGCAGCATGCTATCTTTGGCCTGCCTTACATCGCTCCCTCCTCAGCCTCTGCCGAAGGCACTCCCAGCGGACCGCATGGCTTTCCCTTCTGGATTCGCTGGAGCCATTTCTCGAACCTCTTCTTCCTCTTCATGCTGATTCGCAGCGGTCTCTCGATCCTCATGGATCATCCCCGACTTTATTGGAACGATCACTGCACACCGGGAACGGAATGGATACGCTTCACGCCATTGCAGGTGCCGAAGGACCGTATCTGGACGGCAAAGGACGATGCCCGCTACCTCTCTCCGCTCGTCTCCACTCCCGGCTACCGCCACACAGTGGGGATTGCGCGCTCATGGCACTTCATTACGGTTTACGGTTTTGTACTCACCGGCGTCTTCTTCGTCATCGGCCTACTGACGAGTACGCAGTGGGAACGGCTTGTCCCCACTTCGCCAGCCGTCTTCGTGCAGGCGTGGAACACCTTCGTCCTCTACGCCAACTTTCACCTTCCGCCTGAACCTAACGGCTTCTATGGCTACAACGCCCTGCAGCAACTCGCGTATTTTGCGACCGTCTTTGTCATGGCTCCGTTGGCGATCCTTACCGGCATGGCGATGTCGCCGGCACTTGTGAACCGTTTTCCGCTCTACACGAAGATCTTCGGCGGGAGGCAAGGAGCGCGCTCGGTCCACTTTCTGGTTCTCGTCGGGTTCATCGGCTTCATTGTGGTTCATGTTGCTCTTGTTGCGCTCACAGGCTTTCAGCGGAATATGAACCACATCGTCCTCGGAACAGACGGTTTTGGACCGGCCGGCATGATCCTGGGGTTCATCGGGATAGCTATCGTGCTGCTGTCGTGGGTCGCCGCGCACTACATCTCCTGGTTCTTTCCGCGCGGGCTGCAGCACGCACAGAAAACCGTGATGCACCCCGTCATGCTGCTCACTTTGGACAAGCTCATCCCGCAGGAGCACTACACCGCCAAGGACATCTCTCCTCACATGTGGCCGAACGGCAAGATGCCCGTGCGGGAGGACTGGAAGCAGCTCGCCGCCGACAACTTCAAGAGCTACAAACTCAAAGTCACCGGCCTGGTTGAGAACCCAGTCGAGCTGTCTTTGGATGATCTTCGTGTCCTGGGACTCGAAGAGAACATCACCATGCATCATTGCATTCAGGGTTGGTCGGGCATCGCGCAATGGGGCGGCGTCTCCATGCGCAAGCTCATCGAACACGTCAAGCCTTTACCCACCGCCAAGGCCGTCGCTTTCTATTCCTTTGGCGGGTCACTCTATGGGGATCTCTACTACGACACTCAGAGCATCTTTAATGCTCTTAAGCCAGAGTGTCTGCTGGCGCTCTCCATGAATGGTGCGCCGCTCCCGGCCGAGTATGGAGCACCGTTGCGTCTTCGGGTGGAAAACCAGCTTGGCTACAAAATGGTGAAATGGATTGAACGCATTGAGTTCGTCACCTCGGAAAAGACCTTGGGCGAAGGGGAGGGCGGGATCAACGAAGACGATGAATACTTCGATTTGCTCCCGAACATCTAGCTCACATGACGAAGCCGACCCCAACCCCTCCATTGAACCATCGCGCAGAGCACGTCTTCTCGCTAATCGAACGCCTTCGCCTCGGTTGGCTGCTGGCTCACTTGCCAGCGAAGTTCGTCTGGGCGGCTTACGTCGCACTCAATAGCTTCGTGACAATCGCCCTGCTGACGCTGTTGGCGTTGCTGACTCACAGCCCCTTTGTGTTTCCCTCGCTGGGTCCAACGGCTTACCTTTTCTTCTTTACCCCGCTCGCTGAATCCGCCAGCCCCCGCAACGCCGTGCTCGGACACGCCATTGGACTGATTTGTGGCTTTGCTGCCTACAAGGTCACAGGGATGCATCCTTTCCCGGAAGGTTTTAGCGGTGAAGTCTATTGGCCGCGCATCTTGGCGTCTGCCCTGGCTCTTTCGCTTACCGGCGCGATCATGGTCCTCCTGCGCGTCAATCATCCGCCTGCCGGGGCGACCACCATGATCGTTTCACTTGGAATTCTCGCGAAACCTGGCTATTTACCGGTCATCGAAATCGCCGTCGTACTGCTGGCCGTACAGGCGTTCGCCATCAATCGGCTCGCGGGATTGCCATACCCGGTATGGCGGAGCCAGACACCATCTATCGGAGGTCATCTGTGAACGCAACAACTCCCATTACCGAGCAAGAGATCGCGCTTCTTGTGGACAGCTTTTACGCCAAGGTGCGTGTGGACCCGGAGATCGGTCCAGTCTTCAACGATGCCGTGCAGAACTGGGCTGCTCATCTGGCTCTCCTGAAGGATTTCTGGTCTACCGTTCTTCTGACCACAGGTCGGTACAAAGGCAATCCGCTCCTGGCGCACTTTCGGTTGCCGATTGAGGAAAGGTATTTCGCCCGCTGGCTGACGCTGTTCAGCGAAACTGCAAATGAAGTGATGACCGCCCCACACGCTGAAGTTGTCGCCCAGAAGGCAAACCTGATCGCCATGAACATGAAGCGCGTTCTCGCTTCCCACACAAACGCTCCAGCGTGATCGGTCCTGACTCGCAACCAGTCCGATGTTGCCTAAGACAAAACCAACCAGAAGAGAGGATGCTATGACAACCGAAGGCTTTGCAGATGATGGAACGATGCTGAAGGACTTTGCGCAACTCAATCTTGCCCAAGAGATGCTCACCTCCGAGCAGGCCAAGCCTTGGCAGATGGGCCACACTGCCAGATTGCTGTTCAAGAAAGCGGATTTCAGGATGGTCCTGATCTCGATGGAGAAGGGTTCCGTTCTCAAGGAGCATCATGCTGACGGCACGATCTCCGTACAGGTTCTGAAGGGGTCGATACGCTTTACCGCGCAAGGAGAGACGCATACCCTCCAGGCAAGCAGTCTGGCAGCGCTAGGCGCCTCAATCAAACACGAAGTTGAGGCGCTGGAAGAATCGGCATTTCTGCTTACGATTGCATGGCCAAATGCGGACAAGCTTCAGAAGATGCAGCATAGGGGATACGGAACCTAGCGGGTTTGATGAGGAGTTCGGTGGTCTCCGGGGAGACGATATTGGAGCGTGACGCTACCGACGCCGGGTTTGTGACGCCTCGGCCAGGAATAAGCGATCCATCATCGTTCGCCGTCGGGTGCCTGGTAGATCGGCCCCGAACCTAATGATTTCGCTCTGTCCTTGGTGCTACGCCAAGGTTCATCGAACCCAGACCATCGTCCGGCACATGCCTCCACTCCTGCTTGAGCTTTGGCGCGTTCTCGCTTCTCCGGTAACGTCCTACCGTGATCGGCACTCCTCAACATGCAGTTTTACTGCGAGCGTTCATGGGTGAGTACGCATAGATCTATGGAAGTGAAGGCTCCCACAGATCGGGAGCCTTCAGGGAAATGCGGATTGGGTAAGGGCAGGAAATTTTGCGGAATAGATGAAGCAAGACCGGAAGGGACAGCAGGCCAAGCGTGATGAAGAGCGATTATACCGAACGCTAATAACGACCGTAAATCCTAGCTGTTACCTACAAGGGAAGTGCAGGGGCTACGCGGATCTATCCATTGTCACGGTTGTGGGGACTCGACTGCCGTTCTCGCAGACCATCTTCAGTGATCAGCACATCCATGGGGATGTCGAACTTTTGCGGGTGTATAGTCTCCAATCTTGCAGCCTCAAAACCGATGCCTACGCTCCTCACGGATTTAGTTGTTGCCGCGAACGTTCGATCGTAGAAGCCGCCCCCATAACCAAGCCGGTAGAACTGGGCATCAAATCCGACCAGCGGCACAACGAACGTATCTGGTTCAACGATTTCGGCTTGCACTGGATGTGGGATGCCATACACACCTCGCTCCATTGCGCATCCCGGTGTCCATACTCGGAACTGAAGAGGAGTGCGCCGGGCCAGAACTACGGGAAGGGCTATAACGTAACCACTGCTGGAAAGCTTTTCCATCAAGGGCAACACGTCGATCTCGCCGCAAAACGGAATATAGAGCGCAATGATTCCGGAGAAATAAGACGCCTCGGAAAAGTCCAGTTGGTTCAGAATCGACGCGCTCTTCAGGCGATGATCCTCGGGAGACATTGCAGCTCTTCTACCAAGCAATTCGAATCGCTTGGATTTCCTCCACGCCGCCACATCAAGATGTTCCGGCGGTTCTACGTGGCTCATAGATCGGCCTCACAAGAAACGGCCAAGGGAGCTTGCAGTTCTTCTTCAGAATGCATGGCCAACTCTGCACTTCTATTGTCCTCATGCAAACGCTGGTCACCGGAGATCGATGCGTCACCGGAGAGTGCATACGCGACAGCAGCGCCAATCAGTGCTGGAATGATGAAAGTATGCCCTTCGGTGGCCTCGGCGACGAAGACAGCAGCGGCCAGAGGAGTCTTGTATGCAGCCACGATGAACGAAGCCATTCCGACGGCAGCGTAGAGCTCATAGGAAGCACTATGTAGCGTTTCATTGAAGCGTTCCGTCCCAAACAATCTATCAAACGCATGTGGCTCCCAGGAAGTCCTCGATCTCCACTGCGCTTGATAGAAGCCGCTGCCATTATTCTTTACAGGGGTCCAGTCTAGGAAGAGACTCTGTCAGTCTAAAGGCCCATTCCGTGCCCCTGGCCAATGCTCTGCTCCTGTTCGTTCTTGCCTTGTCCTCTGACCTGCGCGACATCCTGGGAGTGCGAATGCACCTGGTCGGCTGGCATCGCATGATCTAACGCTTCCTTGGCTGTGATTGGATTTCCATCCTGCCGATAGAACTGGCCGGTCGGCCCATCGATATGGAGAACCCGTTGGGTCTCCATATGCTGGTACGTCTGAAGTGTCCCGGTCTCAACCTTCCACGCAAACTGCCGGGATTCATAGGCCGTCACTGCATTGTTGAGCGGTGCCCAGTGCCGCTCAAGCTCGGGCCAGCTGTAGACTTTTTCGATAGGCTCAGTGACTGCCTTCCGCTCCACCACGGACTCTTGTTTCGGAGCGGCCTCCCGCTCCGGCGCTTTGGCGATCTGCTCCTGCTCGGCTCGGGCACATGGGCGCTCTGGTGGGAAACATCCCGGCTTAACGCCTGCGGCAACTTCTCCCGGTCGCTGGTGAAAATTTGCGCGTCGTGCGCTCCACGCGAGACGGCAACGTAGGCCATGCGGTTGTTGAGCAGGTCTTTCGCGCCAAGGTCGGTATCGATATGGATGAGCACCCGGTCGGCGGTCTGCCCCTGGCTGGCGTGGCTGGTCACGGCATAACCATGATCGAGATGCGGATGCTGCTTTGGATCGAGGCTGACGCTCCGTCCGCCCTGACCCATCTTCAACTGAATGCGCCCGTCATCCGCGATGCTCTGGATGGTTCCCAGCTCGCGGTTCGCAACCTTCAAGTCGTCCGACTTCGCGGGCGCGGTGAACTGGAGGCGGTCGCCAACTGAAAATGCTTTCTGCTGGTCACGGTAGACGGAGACTCCCTGCTGCCGGTGTGGATCGTATATGCGCTCTGAACCGTCGGCGCGGACGACAGTGAGCAGGTTTTTGTCGGCGTCGATGTGCTTCACGCGGGCATACTCGCCCTTCTCAATTCCCGTTTCTTTCGAGCTGCGCGAGTACAAGAGCACATTGTCACGCTCGTATTTCTGCGCCCACGTCCGATCGGATCCGGTAAGGTCTTGGCGAGGAACAAGCGTATCGATCCGGTGCTCATCCCTGCCGACAATCCCTCTATCCTGCAGCTCGCTATGAATCTTCGCGTTGATCTCGGCGCGGGAGCGGTTGTCGGGCGAGACGACCAAGGTGTTCTCGGGCGACTTCGCATACTCTTTCGCAATCGCCTCGATGCGCTGGGCCGGGTCTTTTACCTCATGCACCCTTCCCTGCCGCTCCAACCCCTGCACGGCTTCTCCGACCTCGCCACGCGCGAGCTGCTCGACTACATTCTTCAGCTCCGGGTCTTTCTGGCGAACAATCTCTTCCAGCTTCACCGTCACCATCCCGGCTTCCTGGAGCTGGGCAAATGGTCTTCCAGCTTCAACGGCTTCATGCTGCCGCGTGTCTCCAACCAGGAGAACGCGGTCGTTCGGATGGAGCCGCGTCACGAAGTCATGCATCTGTTTGGTGGACGCAAGCGAACTCTCATCGACGACATAGAGCGTCCTCTCGCCGGTGTCGGCGGCCTGTCCTTTGGCGAGATGCATCTGCAAAGTTGAAGTCTCAATGCCCGCTTCCCCGAGCCGCGCGGCGGCTCCGCTGGTCGGGGCGAAGCCCTCGACGCGGTAGCCGTTCGCCTCGGCGCCCTCACGGACGACGGCTAGCGTCGTGGTCTTCCCTACCCCGGCCATCCCGTCCAGTCCGACGATCTTCTCGCGGCTCTCGAAGATCTGTTCCGCTGCCCGCTGCTGCGACGGATTCAGCATCGGGTTGTGTTCGATCACTTCGGTTCGCGTCTTCGCTTCGACCAATGTGGGCTGATTGGCTTGAACCTTGTTACCGTCCTGCATCCGCCCGATGGTCTCGCGTTCCATGCGAAGCATGGCGGCGGTCGTGTACTGCTGTCCTGCGGATGCCGGTGCATTCTCGACGGTGCGGAACTCGCCCTGCGTGGCTCGCCGGTCGAACTCTATCCGCACCGCGCTCGAACTTGCTTGGCCCATGCTTCTGTCCATCGCGGCGGTCATGATCGCTCGTTCGTCCTGGACAGAACTCTTCTCGAAGACATGATCGCGGGCGTAGGTCACAGCTTGCTGCGCGACCTTGGGCGAATCGACTTCCTGCCGCTGATGATTCGAGAGCGCACGTGTCACCACCCAATCGGCCTGATGGCCATGCTGGGCGGCAAGCTCACGATGCCGGTGCAATACCTCTGCCGGCGATTGCAACTCCTTCGAGTCGCGGGTCCGGTGCGCGGCGACCTGGGCCGCTCCCGCTCCCTCGCGCCCAATCTCCGCCAGATGCTTTTCGATCTGGCCCCGGCGCGGGCTGGACGCTTCAAGATACTCCTGGGTAAAACCCTTGATCTCCGGTTGGCCATGCTTGCCGCGCTCGATCTCGTACCCGAGATTCTGTAGCCGTGCGGCAAGCTCCGTCCGATAGACCGTCGTCGCGAACTGCTGGGACTGGAACAGCCCGCGCTCCTGCAGCGCACCTGTCCTCAATTCTCCAGTCTCGGCATTCACCCGTTCCGTCACATTGAAGACGACGGCGTGGATGTGGAGCTGCGGCGCGGCGTAGCCGTCGACGGGACGAGCAGTGTCATGCTCGAAGGTCGCGGCGGCAAATTTTCCGGTCAACTCCGGCGCCTGTATGTTGCCGATCCGCGCCTGGGTGTACCGTTCCAGTTCGCCAAGAGCGACACGAACGCTATCGCGGTGCGCCTCGCGCACCCGATCGTCTCCGCCGACCAGCGCGGTCAGGGAAACGGACTTCGGCGCTGAGAAGGTCGCATCCCACCCTGCGCGATGCTCGACCGAGGTCACTTCCCTGCCGAACTCGTTTTCATAAGTCTTCGCTGGCTGATGCCGGACGAGCTGCGCCTCGGTTGTCGGGTGCTGGCCTTCCGTCAGACGGGCGAAGTGCTCTGCTCCAACCGGCCCTTCCAAACCCCACTGCTGGGCGAGCTTCCCCTGCCATTCACTATGGCCTTGCTGGTCCCGACTCCAGTAATTTGCCTGCTCGGAGGCAAACTCGCGGGCATGGTACGTCCGGGCCTGGCCGCCGGAAAGCGATTTGGAGATCGTCAGCATGGTGCCTTCTTTAAGACGAACGGCCTGGGGTAAGACTGCGATAGGGAGAAGAAATCGTTATTTCGTCCTTGCGCTCCTATACTAACCAGCTTGGAAGGATGCCTCAGCCCACCATGGCGAGCGAGGTTTTCGGTGTTTCCGCGAGTTTCGACTTCCGGTTCGCCTAGTAGGACCTCAGCTTTCCCGGCCGTTTTGACCGAATTCCAAAAGCTGACGCATAAACCATCCATGTTCGAGCCACAAAGTCTCATCACACTCGCCCCTCTTCTCGCCCAACACCCTCTTCTGGCATTCGCCGCACTGGTCATCTGGTGCGCTTGCTCTGTGCTTATCGCCTTCTGCAAGGTGTTGATCGCATGGCTGAATCGGCCCAAGCCCCCGGCAACGGGGGCATAACCCTACTCAATCCACTTGCTCTCATCCCAATCGCTAGGCTTCTCATCCGTAGTTCCCTGCTTTCGACCGAAGGGTGATTTCGGCTTTTCAGGTTGGGTTGGCTTCTTTGGAGGAGCCGGGACATCGGCTGGCGGAGGCTCGGGAAACGCAACCTGTAGCTGTGTCGGCTTCTTTGCCGGAGCTCGCTTCGGCTGTGATGCCACAACTTTCGGAGGCGGCGGTGCTGGGAGCGGCGGTGGCACTGGCCTTGGCTCCGGGATGGTCATCTTGCGGGCGATAAACTCCGGCTGAAGCTTTTTCAGTGGGGTCAGCGCAAACTTCACCGGCAGTACCCGATTCTCCTGCTTGATGTATCCGCGCAGCGGCTCAAGGCCGGCGATCTCGGAGGCCATGACGAGAGGTTTGGTGGCAATTTCCATCGCAAAGCTCTTCTTCGAGCGGAGCAAACCGAGTGTCCTGGACTCCTTTAACCGCTCGACTTCGACCTCGCCCAACGTCTCCGAGATCCACTTCGCGGCGCGAGGTTCTGAGGTCTTGAAGAATATCTTCGTGGCCGGCTGCGAAAGCATGGCCTCGGCATCCTGACCGTAGCGCTTTTCGAGCTGGCTGCGCCCCTGGAAGCCAAGCACGACGGGGGTTCCGTACTTGCGATTCTCGGTCACGGCTGTATGGAGCTGGGGCAACTTGTTAAGGCTGGCGAGCTCGTCGAGGACGAACCAGACCGGCTTCGTCGGGTTCGCGCATGGCTCCATCATGCGGAGAATGAGCAGGTCGAGCCAAGCTGAATGGAGCGGTAGAATCCGCTCGCGCATGGCTGGTTTCGAGGTTAGAAACACCCACTGGGTTCTATCGAACCCCCACTTCCCTGTCTCAAACCAGCCGCGTTTTTCGTCCCTTTCCGGGAGCAGGGCGAGGCTGTCGGCGATCATGTTGAGGCTGGCAAGAACGCCGCCGCGCTGCGGTCCGGCCTTCGGGTCAAGATAGGCCGCCTGGGGCGTGCCCTCCAGCCGCCGGTCGATCTCGGCGGGGTCGGCCATCCACTCCAGAAGCTGCTGCACGGACGGGCCGCCTTTGAGCAGACGGGACAAAACCCGGCGTGGCGCGTCGGTAAAAAATCTAGGTTCATGCTCCTTCTCAGGGAGCATTGCGGCGGCGATGGCATCCGCGATGCCGTAGGTGTGAAGCTCGCTGGGCAGACTCCAATACGGGCACCTTTCGTCGAGCGGATTCAGCACCAGGTCGCCGCGCTCGGGCCTGTAAAACTCCTGGATGAACTCGGCTGCTGGGTCATAGACGACGGCCGATTCACCACGCTCTTCGACCTGGCGTAGTATCTGCCGGATGGCGTTCGACTTGCCGCTTCCAGTGTCTCCCATGAGCAGGATGTGACTCGATTCGAGCTTGCGCGGGATACAAAAACTGGATGGCAGCAGCCCCCACTTCGGCTCCAGCCGGAGCCTGATTCCGTCCCCTTCCCGGCCCCGTTTGCGGTTCAGATTCCATCCGAACGCCGACACCAGCTCCGGCCCCTTGGTCCGCCGTCCGTGGCGCTCCTCGTGTCTGGACTGGCGTCGAAACCACTCCCGGATTGCGAAGGCAAGAAGGACAAAAGCACCCACTCCGAAGAGCGGCGTGAGCATCAGACGACCCATGCTTTTACCATCGAAAAACTGCTCCTGGAGGACCGGCGCGAAGCCGGCCACGCGACCGGATCGCGTGGTGAGAACGAGGCCAGTCCAACCCTCTGCCAAGGCGTCGGGCGAGAGTTTCAGGGGCAGCGCGGGGTTGCCGGAATTGGTCGCAGAGGCGACATCGGCGTCGTGCGCGAGCTCTGGCTGGCGCTTCGGAGCGGTCTTGTAAACCCACCGGAGCGGAACGTTTTGGGACGCTTCGCCGGGCATGGCGGCGATCGCATACGGGCCGAAATATTGCTTCTGGAGTGGGGTCAACGTCAGCGCAAACCACACGCGAACGGGATCGCGAGGGCACCGGAAAAGACGAAGAAAAGGATCAAAAGCAGGAACGGAAACCGTCGCCGGAACTGGAGTGGAGCGGCCATTATTTCGCCGCCTTTCCGGCGTCTGGCTCTTCCTGAAGACGACGCAAAACCTCCTCCGCCTTACCCTTCTTGGTCGCGTCCGCGTGGGTCACGATCCGCTGGATCGTCTCCCTGGGGAGGTCAACGGCGACGGCGGAAAGCAGGTTGATGGTGAGGTTCCGCAGCCCCAGAACCTCGGCGAGTAGCGTCGGATCGGGCAAGGATTTCTTAGTCTCGACGGGCCGGTTCAGGTGCGCGATGGCGGCCTCGCGGAGCCAAACGGAGGTACTTTTGCCGGCGGTTCTGGCCGCCGCTTCTACCGCTTCCATCTCCGATTTCGGGAGCCTCGTTGCGATCGTTTTGCCGCGACCGGAGGGCGCGGCTTCGACTCTGGAAGATGTTGCAAGGAGCGCGGGAGGGATACGCGAATCACTCATCGGGG
>JAABUO010000683.1_pt1 | contig 56830 bp, 64 predicted proteins | sample 5559291 | NCBI WGS metagenome assembly JAABUO01 (sample SAMN10711878, study PRJNA513372) | rock metagenome | isolation source: Antarctica rocks | place: Antarctica: Victoria Land, Finger Mt sud | reverse complement strand
TATACTCATTGCAAAGCTCATTCGTCTTGTTGACATCTTTTACTCGCTGATAGAGATCAACTTCAGATTCAATAGCTAGAATATTTATTCTATCAAATGTCAGAAGAATTTGATAGCAATCTTCAGTACACTGAGTTGATTCAGAGATGTCGATCAGAGACATTCTGATTAGAGCATCAACTTTAGTGTTCATTTTGCCTGATCGAAAAATGATCTGAAAGTTAAACTTGAACAGAATGTCTAGATAATTGACTTGACGTCAAGTTAACTGTTTGTTTTTCATGAAGATCTTCAAAGTCTGATGATTGATGAACATCTGAATGAGCAGCTCTGTGCATTCTAGCTCGAGTCTTCAATGTTCAAAACATCAAATAATGACTAGCAATTTCTTGTCATAGATGTGATAATTGCATTCAGCGAGAATCATGCTCTTGCTGTAGAAAGCTATCGAGTGAAGAACTTTCTCATCATCGTACTGTGATAGTATTTCATCTTTGACGTAGTCAGAGACATTGATTTTCAAAATAGTCTGTCGTTTTGAATCAAAGTGTCGTAGAACTGAGATCGAGCTGACCTGTTTCTTTAGATTGTCAAAAGCTTGAACACAGACTTCATTTTAAACAAAAGACGTGTTCTTTCTAGTCAGCTGAGTGAATGATTTGACTAGCTTCAAGAAGTTCTTAATGAAACGACGATAGAAGTTAACAAATCTCACGAAGCTCTGAACTTCTTTTAGATTGATCGACGTAGTTCAGTTGACTATGACTTTCACTTTGACAGAATTCATACAAAGATCTTGTTCTGAAACTATGACTTCTAAGAAGACAGTTTCTTCTACGTTGAATTCGCACTTTCGAATATCTACTTGTAGATCAGCTTCTCGTAGATGATCTAATATCATTTTGACATGTTGTCGATGTTCTCATTGAGTTTTGCTGTAGATCAGAATGTCGTCTAGATAGACTTGACAAAAGTCATTTAGAAAGTCTCATAGAACATCATTCATATACTGCTGAAACGAGATCAAATTATTAATAAGTTCAAAGAGTAACATCTTTGATTTGTACGCTTCTAAAGCGATAATAAAGATAGTATAGTTCTCACTATCAGAGTGCATTCATAGTTTGTTGAACGTCGAAATGATATTCAATTGAGTCAGATGTTTGCAACCAACTATTTTCTCAATCATCTCATCTATCAAAGATAGAGAATAGCGATTTCTTTTGATAATAGCATTGAGCTTTCAATAGTCAACGCAGAATCGTAGATTTTCATTTGCTTTTAGAGCGAACAGAAGAGATGAGAAATACGAAGCTTTGCTAGAAGTTATAAATTCTTTGAAAAGATTCTTGTTCAGATATTTCTTTACTTTCTGAAGCTTGTAGAGAGACATTTAATATGCTCGACAGCGAAGTGATGTTACGTCACTAGTAAGTTCTATCTTATGATCATATGAACGATGAGACGATAGCTTGCCTGCTTGAGCTCGATCAAAAACATCTAGAAAATCTTGTTACTTTGATGATAGCTTGACTTTAATATCTTCTAGATTCTGAGTCGTTTCATCGACTGAGAAGACATCTATGACATCTAGTTTGCATTGAGTATTGTAGACGATTTTTCTATCGATGTCTTCGATGAACATAGTAAAAATCTCGATCTGATTCTTCTTTTTTCCTTTTACTAGTGCTTGAAAAAAGATGACGTCTATGTTTTAAATCAAAAATGACTCTTTCTGAATGATTGAAACTGAGCGCTTGAGAATCTTTGAAGCATTGCTATGAGTCATTGAAGAAATGAGAGTTGATCGCGATCAACTTGAGTGCTTCGTATTTGACGAAATCGAAAAAATCGAAATAGAAATATCTAATTGATCAGAAAATACGATAGTATCATGTCTTATGTTCAATAATATTTCATTTTTGTTCATTCAGAGTTTGCTCAATATAGCTTCATGATGCTTGATATCAGCTATCAGCATTGACACAGTCAATTTCTTATGACTTTCAATCGTGAGATTGAGTAAAATCTTATGAGTAATAGTCTTTCTAACTAACTTCTCATCATATTCTCGTATTAGCTTCTCTTTTGCTAGCAATATAGATTGTATTTCAAGTTTCTGACATACTTTATTGACTAGCTTGTCATGTATCAGCATGTAGACGACAAAATCACTGTCTATCAAAGAACGAAGGCTGAAAGAATGACTCTGAGAGATAAGAGAAGCATTGATCAGAAATGACTTTTCAAAATAGTTTTCTTTCAATAGAACTTCGATTTGACTGCACAAAGATATGATCTTTATTTCTTTGATGACTTTGAAAGAGATAACTAGTTTTTTGAATCAGAATCTGACTCAGAGTTTGATGTAAATTGATCAAACTCATCATCTTTTAATGCATTGATTCTTGAAGTTCGATCAGAGCACTCTCTAGAAGAATGATCTGACTTATGACAAATGAAACAGCTTTCAGTTTGTATATCTGTCTCTTTGACGCTAGTTAAAGTCGCGTCGCGCGATTTTGAATGATCGACGAGTGTAGTGACTTCGATCTTTCTATAGAGATTCAATGAATCTTGTTTCTCAACAAAGATGACTTGCTTTCTGACTTTGTTCAGAGATTTCTTTTCTTTGATGTCACTCATGACTCGATGCTCATTGTTCAAATGAATCAGATAATCATGAATTTCGTTCAAAGATTCTGACTGAATCAATTGACTACTTTAAGCTGCACAAAGACGATAGACTATCTTGTCTCGTAGATCAACGATCAATTGCTTTTCGTGATACTCTAAATAAAAGAACAGATGTTGAAACATCAAATAGAAATCGCTGAATTTGCTCTTTTCTTGAGAGAAATTAGCATACTATCTTTGAAAGTTTGTTTCTTTGTCAGAATCATTGTATAACTGAGCAAGTTCATTTAATAGATCATCAATCGTTGAATAAAAGTTTAATGAATCTTGCTGATGTTTGACTAGAATGACTTTGACTGCGTCTTCGCTGATTCAAAAATGAATGTAGACTAGTATAGCTTTGTCATTGTCGAAATGATCGACGTTGATTTCTAGCTTGTTGCGAATCTTTTCTTGTCAATCATCTCAGATAGATTCTTTTTCATCAGTAAACAGAGATGAATTCGAAAGCTTCTGAGATCGCTTGCTGAACATGAAAAGAATAGAGATCAATGAAGTGACATCTCTAGTCACTCGCAGATGATGTTGTGCTTCAGTCAATTTGTTCTGAAGTGTCTGATTCAATTGATTCGATCGTTTCTTTGCTCGATTAATTTTCTCAAAGCGAGTCTTTCATATTTGTTCGCTTGATATCTTGTCAAATAACTCACAAGCTTTCACATCAAGATCTCGTTGAGTTTGAAGACTCTTTAAATCTTCTAGAAACACTTCTGAGTCTTGTTTGACTCAGTGTTGTAGTTGCTTTACATTTTTTATATTTCAGAGAGTAGAAGCTTTCAAAGATTCATTGAGAGTCTAAGAGTGAGACACAGAGTGATGACGTTTTCGTACGAAGTTGATTCTAAGATATTTCGATATGTGAGATGATAGCTCAGAATAGATGACTGAATCTGCAGTGACAGAAGAATAGAGACTTTGATAATTCTCAGAGAGATTTTTCACAGATGATCGAGTCATAGCGAAGAGTTAACGATCGAGCGAAGAGCGATGCTCGACGATATGTAGTGAGATCGTAGTTCAAGTTGTTTAATCTTCAGAGAAGAGTGTTGCTGATTTGAGAGAGATTTTTTTGATGATTCTCAAGTAATCAAGATCTTAATCTCTTGATTCTATTAATCGATTTGAACGAGCGCGTACTAAATGAGCTGTAGATTCTCTAGCAATGCAAGATCTTAATCTCTTGATTCTATTAATTTCTTGATGTTGTTCTGTCTTTTGATGTCATCGATCATCAGATACACAAATTTCTTTATACTCATTTCGTTGTCAGTTAAGTGAATTTGAATGAATAATAAGATCAGTATCGTGTGATTAACGAATTCTTAAAGTAATGTTGAAATCGTGTCTAGAAACTAATCAGAGTGCGTGCGTGACTAGAATGTTTAATTTATAAAGATAGCTATAACTAAGACTTTAAAAATACAGAAGAAAGAAGATACAAAAGACAAGAAGAACACGCTCTATATAGTATTTACTCAGATTCAACGCTAGTCTCAAAGAGAACGTGTTGAAACATAAGAAAGATGTTTATTCAAAAAATGTTTGTGACACAAAGAAATGTGTTTGGCATAGACATTTGTTAACTACTCGTAACACAAAGAAGTGTATTTGTCTGAAAGACAATAGAAGCTGATTAGAAGATGCTAAAGAAGAGAAAAGATGCTGAGTCATATCTGAGTCAAATCTGAGTCAGATCTAGGTCAGCTCTCGACTAGATCATTGACTAGTTCTAATCAATACGCAGTGAACTCGCTAGTGTTCACTGTGAATTGATTAGAGTTTGATCTTTGACACATTCGTAACATCTTACTACTGCAAGTTGCAACATTCAAGCAAAATTGCTAAAGAATATTCAAATAAGAAACTCTTCATTCTGCATATCATGAATATTTATGACAATGATGTTATCAATATAAATGAAAAAGTCTTGCTGTTTGCAAGAAAAGTTTGGTTTCTGAGCTAAGTTACATTCAGAGATTTGTATACATATCATTTTGTTTACTAGTCTCAATCTTTTCATTCTCACTTCAATCATATAAAAAGTTTTCTGTTAAATCTGTTTTAAAACTCTTTGAATTCAATTCGACATTTAAAGATAGTCACATGATAGTATTCTGTATTTTACGTCAAGCTAAATCTAAAGTTCTTACTTTCGCTCTGATTGATAGTGAAGTCTCTGCTTATGTTTTTATAAATAAATTCTTCATGCAACAACATCATTTTTTCTTGCATCAATTAACTCATTCTTGCAGACTTCAAGAATTTAATAATCAAGTCATTTTAATCAATGACATTATTCATGTTGTTGAAATCACAATGATTCTTGATGAATACATTGAAAGACTATTCTTTTATGTCATTGAATTAAGTTCATATTTCATTATCATGAGTTTATCATGACTTCATTATCACGTCATTGATGTCAATTTTGAACACAATATTCTCATCTTGTTTTTCTTTTTTTATCTTAATCATTATTGTTAATTTCTTGTCAAGATTTATGATTTTAATCAACAAGAAGAAAATTTCTCGCTTAAAGTTAACAAAGTAGCTTTTTCTCAGTCTTGCTCTCAATTCACTTACAAAAAGTAACTCAGTTCATAAATCATTCACAAGAAGCAATTCAGTCTACAGATTGCTCACAAGAAGCAATTCAGCATTCAGTTCGCTCGCAAGAAGCAATCTAGTTTCTCATTCATTTAAAAGAAGTAATTCAGTTTTTAGTTCACTTGCAAGAAGCAATTTAGTTCTCAATTCACTTGTAAGAAGCAACTCAGTTTTCAGTTTGCTCACAAGAAGCAATTCAGTTTTCAACTCACTCACAAGAAGTAACTCAGTTTTTCATCTGCTCACAAGAAGCAATTTAATTTTTCGTTCGCTCATGAGAAGTTAACTAATACTCAGCTCATTTACAAGAAACAAACTTCGTTCAGTCTTGTCTTTCATTTGAAACAAGAAGCTTCTAATTGTATTCTTCAAGTCATTCAAAAAGAATATTCATCAAAAATTAAGTGTCAAAATTCTTTTCTCTTTAGAACTTCTGTTGTCTTTCAAGCAAATCAATTTGATCAATCTTTTATACAACTTGACATAGTTGAGTTGAGAGCTCAAAGCTTTAATCATGCTGCTTATGTCAAAAACATTGAAGTGTTTAACATTATTTTAAAGAAAATCAATATCTTCTTGAATGTTGAATCAATCTCATCTTCTAGTCTAGACCCTAACAAGTCAAAATCGCGTCATACGATTTTGATTATTTGTTCAAAGAACAGTTCAACTCTTACTCAGTTCTCATCTTGTTTTCAAGATAGTATGTATAATAAAAATCATCATCTGAATCTTCATCAAATGAAAAAGAAATTTCATTTAACTGCATTCACGACACAAGAAGATTTTGAAGTCTATTGACAAAGTAAGAACGTCGATTCAGTCACAATTCTATCATTTAAATATTTCAAGTTTCTAAACATCTTTTTCAAGAAGAACGTCGATATCTTGTCTTCACATTAAGCTCATGATCATGTCATACATCTTAAAGAAGATGCTCAACTCTCAGTCTTCGCTTTGTATGACATGAGTCGTGACAAAATTTTAGAACTTCATCGTTATCTGAATAAAAATCTGAGCAAAGATTTCATTTGAATCAGTTGCTTTCAGATGATCATTTCTGTTCTTTTCATCAAGAAACTCAAAGAAGAACTTTACTTCTGCATGAACTATTAAGATCTGAATGCTATCATAATCAAGAATCAATATTCTTTGTCTCTGATCTCAGAAACGCTGAATCGTTGAAGTTGAGCTAAAATCTTTATCAAGCTGAATATCATCTCTGCATTCAATCAACTTCGAATCAAAGAAGAAAATGAAGTTTTCATTGTTTTTCACACTTAATTTAAATTATTCAAGTATTTAGTCATGCTTTTTAATCTATGTAATGAGTTTATCTCATTTCAGAAGTACATCAACAATATTCTTCGTGAACATTTAGATAAGTTTTATACAGCTTATCTGAATGACATTTTGATTTATTTCAACAATGAACTCGAGCACAAGATTCATGTCAAGCTCATTCTGCGAAAGCTGCAAGAAGCAGATCTTCAGATAAATATAATTAAATGCAAGTTTCACGTCACTCAAGTCTTGTATTTAGAATTGATAATCATCATCGAAGAGATCAAGATGAACTCTTTTAAGATAAACATCATTGTCAACTGACTCATCTTGATCAACGTTAAAGACGTTCAAAGTTTTCTAGATTTCGTGAACTTCTATAAAAGATTCATCTATGACTATAGTAGAATAACTATCTCGCTTACTCATCTCATCAGAAAAGAAATATTCTTTGTCTGATTTCAGTAATGTCAGATTGCATTCAACACTCTTAAGAAAGTTTTCACTTTCAAGATTATTCTTTATTACTATAATTCAGATCACAAGATTGTGATAGAAATTAATGCTTCAAACTATGTGTTCAAAGACATTTTCTTTCAATATGATGAGAACGAGATTTTTCATTCAATCACTTACTTTTCAAAGAAGCATGACTCAATCAAGTGTAACTACGAGATCTATGATAAAGAACTCATGATCATTGTTCATGCTTTCAAGAAATGATAAACAAAGCTTAAAGACTTTATCTATTCTGTTAAGATGATCACAAATCACAAAAATCTTAAGTATTTCATGTTAACTAAGCAGTTGAGTCATCATCAAGCTCGTTGAAGTGAGTTTCTGTCTAAATTCAACTATCACATCGCTTATTGTTTTGACAAGATCAATGATAAGTTGAATGCTCTGACACGTCACTCAGAAGATCTTTTTAAAGAAAGAAATACATTCAATTCTTGATATTAATATCAACATCAGACAATTCTGAAAACTCATGTTTTAAATCTCAATATTGTTAAAAATCTCATCTTCAATGTTTTCAACATCAAGATCATGAAGCTTTAATCACAAATCATCGTTTTAGATTTAGTTCAGTTACATCTGTTTTCAATTACTTCAGCATTCTTGCAAATTCTAACTTTCATGAATTTAGAAATCAAAGAATTCAACGTTAAAAACATCAAGTTTCAGCTAGATCAAGATATTCTGAATCTTGATGAAGATTTTGCTGATACTTTCACTCAGACATTGTAAAAGCAAATTGAAATCAATGATAAATCCACAACTCAGATAATTGAAATGCTTCATAATAAAGCACGACATCACAACAAGATTTTTCTAATCAAGTGTAAAGAATACAAGAATCATTTGTACTTTCAAGAAAGAAAGTACATGCTCAACTCAGATAAACTACGTCTTTGTATCATTCAGCTCACTCATGATAGTGTCATTAATAATCATTCAGAAAGAACAAAAAGCTATGAACTGATCAGTTGAGTTTACTGATGATCAAACATTTATAAGTATATTCAACGCTTTGTACAAAACTGTCACATGTACACACGTTTCAAGCTCTTTAGACAATGAACTCAAGAATGATTGCATTTTCTTTCAGTTCTTGAACGTCGTTAATGTTATGTTTTCATGAACTATGTAAATTCTTTATCATTCAATATCTTCATGAGTATCACATATAAATATGTTTTAGTCTTTGTTGATCATTTTATTAAAATAAAACATTTAATTCTCATCACTTTTATAAAAGTTAAAGAAGTTATTAACTGCTTTTATGCTTATGTTTGAAAACATCATGATTTATTTGAGTTCTTCATATTTGATCGAGATACACAATTCATCTTCAATGTCTGAAAGCATATATGTAAAATGCTGAAAATAGACGTTAAGTTATCAACAATGTATCACTCTAAAATCAATGATTAAATCAAGAAAGTCAATGCTGTCTTGAAGCATTATCTTCAAGTCTTCATCAACTACATGCAGAATGACTGAGTTAAGTGACTTTCTGAAGTTGAATTCATCATTAATAATGCATTGTTATTAATTACTTTAACATCATTCTTCTTGATTAATTTGAGTCAGAACTTACGTTTAAACTTCAAGTCTTTTGAGTCTTTGCTTAAGAATTTTATCTTTTAAGCTTGAAACAAGTTAATCAATGTCAAAGAGTTCATCAAGAAAATGAAGAAATTAACTGAGCATTTATGTGATAAGATGCTTATAGCTCAAATCATTTATGAATTCAATGTCAATCTCTTTTGTCGTTCTTGTTCTAAATACTTCGTTGAAGATGAAGTCTGACTGAATGCTCATAATCTCAGCATTGCTTATCTCACTGTCAAGTTAAATGATCATAACGTTGATTTCTTCAAGATCAAGCGTGTCTTCAAGAATAATTCTCTGATCATTGAGTTAAATCTTTCAACATTCATGAAGATTCATTTAATCTTTCATGTCATTCTTCTGAGTCATATTGCAAGTGATTCTTTCTCAAGTCAACGTCAGGAATCTTGAGAACTCATTATCATTAAGAATGACGAAAGATTCTGATATGTAAACAGCATACTAAACTTCAAGCATGATAGATGCTATAATTCATTTCTGCTCAAGTATTACATCAATTGAGAAAATCACTTTTCTACTTGAAAGTCTTTTCATCTTCTGAATAATTGTGAGCAAGCACTTAATAAATATCATCTTGTCATCTTTGTTGTCAAAGAATCACATGTACTGTCGTGTGTGATATCTTAATGTCAATGTCAAAAACATTAAATTCAATCTTCATTGTTTTGATTCAGCTCAAATCTGACTCAGATCTTACTTAGATCTGACTCAAATCTCTTGTTTAAATTTAACTTAAATGTAATTCAGATGTATTTTAGTTTCATTGTACATCATCATGTTAAAATGCATCTTGTCTCGTTGTGCATCATCACGTTAAAATGCATTTTATCTTGCTGTGCATCATCATATTAAACTATGTTTCATCTTTTTCTTACTCAGATCTGACTCAGATCTTGTCTAAATTTGACTCAGATATCTTGTTTAAATCTGACTCAAATGTGATTCAGATGTATTTCAATTTTCTGTGCATCATCACGTTAAAATGTGTCTCATCTTGTTTCATCTTTCAGATCTTGTCAAGATCTGATTTAAATATCTTGCTTAAATCTGACTCAGATGAAACTCAGATTTATTTCAGTTTCATCTGTGCTTCATCATATTAAAATGCGTTCATATCAATTCTTGTCTCGTTTCAGTCTTTATTTTCAATTCTTTCTCATTTTATCTTGTTTTTTCTTGTCATCTTGCAGAAACTCAGTCTTGAAGAGAAAAGTTACTGTCATGATGTCAGATCATCAATTTGATTTAGAACATAAATCATTGATATCTTAAATAATCTTGATTCATTAAATCTGTTTTGCAGTTCAATGAATCAAGTCATCAATTTAGTTATCATCATCTTAATTTAGTTTCAGCAATTCTGTTTCAATCATCTTAATTATTCTGCAATCTTAAGTTAATAAAACTATTGTCTAGTCTTGATTCTGTTCAATTCATGTATAGAATTTGAGCTTTCGTTCTTTTCTTTTGCTCTTTGTCTTTCATCTTATACATTATTTGATGTATTGTCTTGTACCTAGATTCTATCAAAGTAATAATAATAATACCAGTCTTTTATATTGATAGTATCTTTAGTTTAACTCAGTCTCTGACATAAAAGAACAACTAAGAACTCAGCAAACTAGTCTGCAAAAAGAAATAAGAGACAGAAACGTGATTATACATTATTTAGAAATCGCTTCAAGTCAACAAAGCTTCTTTGTCTCAGAAGATTAAACTTCAAAGTTGATCAAGTTATTGAATTTTTCACTGTTTGAAGATTTGTTGCAAGATGTAAACAATTAACTATCATGAATGTAAAATAAGCTGAAGATTAACAAGAATTACTTTCTCAGTGAAGAATTGAAAATTGTTTACATAGAAAGTTGAGTCAGTAAAGCTGCAATCAAGCACATAGCATTGCGAATGGAAAATACATCATTAAACTTATTTCTAGAAGTTGAAGAAGTACTATTGATCATTAATAAAATGTATGATGATTTCAATCATCATCATACAACTTAACAACAGTACTTGAAGCTGTATTAAAACAAGATTTTCTTTCATGAATTGTGAATGAAATTTCAAAGATTCAGCGCAGAACTAGAATATAATAACAAGATTTTACTAAATGATCTTCAGCATAAAATCAGCTTAGATCTTCAACGAGCAATGCTCAATGAATGAATCACGAATTTGAATCAGTTTATCAACATCTGCATGCAAGTTGATGTTAAATTGACTGAATTGAATGCTTAATTGATTGTCAAAGTATCAGCAATTTCAGCTGCTCATTCTGTCGCTAGCACTTTATCTGCTCAACTCACGTCATCAGTCTCTGCATGAAAGAAATTCAGAATATTGAATCTTGATCTCAGCAAGAAAGAATTATTAAAGAAAGAACTTTGCTTCAAATGCAAGAAGATAGAACATAAAGCATATGAATGTTTTGAAACAACTTAAGTGCATGAAATTGCTGCAAATTCGAAAAACAATCTATTTTCATTAAAGTAGTAACTGAAAGCAATATATTCATATTCTGTTTCATCAGCATGTCTGATGATTCATTTAATTTCAAGTTGTTTATTATTGATGTCATCTTGAGTAGTTTAGAAAAGATATTCAAATTTCTTGCTCTGATAGATACTGAAGTCATTAACATGACTTTCATTGATGAATCTTTGATGTCAAAGCTATGTGAACGCTTTAATATTCAGTCAATATCGTTGTTAAAACTTAAGTTAATTTGATTGTATAATGAAATCTTTGATTGAAAGTCAATTACACATACTTTATATACATTAATCATAATACAAGAACACAAGAATAAAATGATGTTTCTATTAATAACTTGTTTAAATCAGCACAAGATAATCATTGAAAATCTTTGATTAAAAAGAAATCAAATTTTGATAAACTCTGCAAATGATCGATTAATATTCTTGTTGAATATTAAAATATCAAAATCTGTTGTTTTGAAAGTAAGCAGTCAATCAGCATTTCACAGATTTGAGCGAAGTGAAATTTGCAAAATAAAATGAATCAGCATCAGATGTTATTGTTTGAAAGCAAATTCAATCTGCAATTAATTAAAGTTGATCAAGAATCTGACTCAGATTTGAAATCTGAATTGAAAGTTAATCAAAATTCGATTGAAGAGATGATTTCTATTCAGAATCAGATTATAGTTGAAAATTGAATGAATCAACTATGTATTGATATTTGAACAGCTATTGAACAGAATCAAAGAACTTATCAAGATATTGATTTAAACAATTGTTAAATACTTAATGAAGTGCTCTGAAAAAACGACAGATTATGAATCTCTCAGTCAAAGATCACTTGATTGATAAGAAAAGCACATGATCTTTCAATTAATGATCATTCTGACATAAATTGAACGCTAAACTTGCTTAGATAATCATATTGCTGATCAAAAATGAGAATTATGATCAAGCATTACATTCAAAACTGTTACGTTTGTTGTAGATCAAAGACATTAAGAGATAGAATCAATGAACTGTTGAAGTCATTGCTCATATCAGAACAATGATGAAAGAACATATTCTTAGACTTCATTATCAATCTATTCGAAAGTGAAGAAAGCAATGTGATTCTGACAGTAGTGAACAGATTGTTCAAAGAACATCATTATATCTCATGTTGATCAGATGACAAAGAAATCACAGCAGAATAAACAGTCAAGCTTCTGTTAGTATGAGTCTTTTGCACACATGAACTATCGAGATCAATAATGTTCAATTGTGATTCTTAGTTCATATTAATTGTCTGAATGTCTCTATGTCTGAAACTCAACATCAAGATGAAATTGTTCACAGACTATCATTCACAGACAGATGATTAAACAGAAAGAGTGAATCAAGATGTGAAATGATATTTATGAAGTTATTACTCATACATGCAAGATGACTGATTCATCTGATTATTCATGACTGAATTCATTGATAACAATGCTATCTCATCATCAATTGAACAGTCAGCATTCTTTCTGAATAAGAACTTTCATTCTTGTATGAACTTTAACTTGAACTTGACTGAATATAAAATCACTTGTGCTAGAATTGAAGTGAGCAAAGCGAAAGATATCTTCAAGCATATGAAATGATCACTAGCGTTGATCAAGTAAGCATTAGCAAGAATCAAAATCACAATGAAGAAACAGATTAACAAGCATTGAAAGAAAATGATTTACAAAGTAAATGACATGATGTTTCTGAACTCAAGAAACATCACTACTTCTAAATCATTCAAGAAGCTGAATGACAAGATGCTGAGATTCTTTAAGATTCTCATCATGATAAATGAAGCATATTGATTGAAATTATCATCAATAATGAAGATTCACAATGAATTCTTCTTGAATCTGTTACGATTGAATTCTGAAGATTTATTGAAAGAACAACGTCATGAGTCATCAGACTTTATAGTCATTGAAGATGAAGAAGAATGAAAAGTGAAGAATATATTGAACTTCAGACATTACAAATGAGATAAATGACTTCAATATCATGTCAATTAAAAAGAATACAACGTCAATCTACATTGATACAACGTCAATGAAAGTGAATTCAAAGAATGCTTGAAAGTTGTAAATGACTTTCATGAAAAATACTTTGACAAGTTAAGATAGAAATTGATTTGAAAGAACAGAACTGTGAGCAATGAAAATATTGTTTGATGAAGAAGAAGAGTAATGTTGCGAGCATGTCTTGTTACTTTGAGTTAGTTTAACATAAATCATGTTAAACTATCATAGACTAGTATAAAGCTGATGTTGACACGCTAGTGATCTAACGCGTCTTCGTGAGTATAAAACTCTTGACGTGTTTTATCTTCTTTCTTCTTTAGCTTTGAACTTCTAGTTAGAATACACTCATATGATTCGCTTTATGCAGACTTATAACAAATACGAAATAATTTACTTCTTTTATTCAGAAAATTCACAAAAGATTCTTCAAATTTGTATCACTTTTAATTCATAAGAAATTCTTCAAATTTACATTCATTTGTTTATTCGAAAATTCACAAAAGCTTCTTTGAATTTACATTTATTATTACACATACATATATCATGACATGTGACTTCAAGTCAGTTGAGTCATGATCAGCTTGATTGCTTAGAAGCATTGCAAATAAATGAGTTTTCATGCTATTTATTGATATCTTAAATAAAGTTGAGAAAGTCAAGATTTCATAAAACATAAAGAATAAAAATCAATTGTATTAATGAGTTGAAAGTCAGCTTGATGATGTTATCAAGATGTTGAATGAGCTTAAAGCTCAACGAAACTTGATTCTGAAGTGCATTGAGCATTAAATCTTTATGCAGATTGAACATAACAAGAGATTGAATCAGCTAAAAATCAATTATGCATCAATCTGTCAGAATCATGTCTAAATGATACAATCAATGAAGATCAGAATTGATAGTGCTTGATCTTTAGAAATAGCTATAACTGAATATTAAGAATACAGAAGAAGATTGATAAAAAAGCTTCTATTTATGTAATGTTCAGAGACTGCGCTAGACTTGAAAGAAATGTGTTTGTGACACAGAAAGAATGTGATGTAGATGAACGAGATGTTGATGAAAGAAAAGAGTCTTAAGAAAGAAAAAAGAGATTGAGTCATATCTGAGTTAAATCTGAGTCAAATCTGACTAGCTCGCTGATTAGCTTTAATCATTACGCAGAGAACTCGCTAGCGTTCACTGTGAATTGATTAAAGCTTCAGTCTTGTTCAGTCTTATCAGTCTTGATACGCTCGTAACATTATCTCTTTCTTCGAAAATTCATGTTTGCATGAATGTAGTTCATTTGCTCACTTTTGTTGATAGTTATTTTGATATTTAGCGCGATTTGTTTGAATATAGCTTATGAAATTCATTCAAAACTTTCTCTGAGTCATTGAGTTCTTCTTTATCGACAGAGTATCATTCATTGTTTCTATCTAGATCTGTTCATTTGACTTTGTACTGTATTCGATCTCGATAGCGTCTGAAGTTCAATATATTGTTTATCTCTCAATGTTCATCATCTTCGATAGTGATTGATCTGAGTGATTCTGAATGCTGTTCTGATAGAGAGTTTTCTGAATAAAATCGCAGTAGCTTCAAGCTGAACATTGAATGCAAATGCTTTATGCTGACTGATAAACGAAGATAATAGAAAATACTCATTTTGACAGTGATTTGATAGAGATTTAACTCTTTGTCTTTCAAATCTTTGCAGAGTCTCGTTGTTTTGACGTTTCTGAAAGATAGTCAAACTCAGTCATCTACTTTATAAATGACGTTTCATTTATGTTTATTGATTTAAATCTTGATAATCAGCTTCGTCTTTTTCAATTGTTGATGATCAAAGTTCAGTAACTTTTTCATTTGAATGACAATATCATCTGCTTTTCTAGCTTCAAGTCGTTCATGAGTTGTTTCATAGTTAATCGTATTTGAATTGAAACTCATTCGAAAGTGAAATTCTTTATTGAAGTAGAAGAAGATCATTGAAATGATCGAGAAGATATTGAAATAGTCGCTGAATTTCATCATAGATATTCATTTGACTCAGTCATTCTGCATGTAATTGCAGTAGATTCTAAGTTCGCGTTCAATGTCTTGATTGTCTCATTTCAATTGATCATTGATCTCAAAATGATAAACTGTGAATAGACTAGCTGTAATTCTCAGTCGCTTGCAAAGACTTTTTCACATAGTTGATATGAATTGAGAGTCTTTGTTCGAAACAATAGAACTGAGTAGATCATGCAGTCGATAGACGTTTCATAGCATGATTCAAATCGTTTCTTCGACTGAGATGTCATCGTCTCTTCAATGACAGAGAACATGATGATGTTCTTTGATAAGATGACATATGATTGTGCAAATGATGTTATAGCTTTCTGACAGAGATAGTTCAGTGATGAAGTTCATAGTTATATCTTTTCAGCGTTTCTGTGAAATCGAAAGAGAATGATGAAGTTCATTGATGCTATCTTTAGAAACTTTGCTTCGCTGACAAGCATGACAGTTTCAAATATATCATCAAATAGTAACTCAATGATCTGATCAATAGTAGAAACGCTGAACTAGATCAATGATTCATTTATTGTTGAGATGAGAAGTTGAAGATTGATAATGCACTTCTTGTAGTAATTTTGTGTGCATGTTTTCAGAGATTCACAGTAAATCTTTTCTAAATAGAACGTCGTCAATGATTTCGCAGTTCTTCAGTTTAGTGATATGAAATTTGAGCTTGTTTTCGTTCATAGCTTGTCTATATTCGCTGCAGAGTTCATCTGTTTGATTGATCATTCATACTCGTTGATAGAGATTTGCTTTTGATTCAATAGATAGAACATCAATTTTATCAAAGATCAGAATAGTCGAAAATAATCTTCAAGACGCTGAGCTGATTCAGAGACGTTCGCTAGAGACATTCTGATTAGAGCATCGACTTTAGTGTTCATTTTATCTGATTTAAAGATGATCTAAAAGTTGAACTTTGATAGAATGTTCAGGTAGTTGACTTGTCGTCGACTCAACTGTTTATTTTTCATGAAGATCTTTAAAGTCTGATGATCAATGAACATCTGAATGAATAGTTCAATGCATTTCAGTTTGAATCATCAGTGTTTGAAGCATCAAATAATGACTAGCAATTTTTTGTCATAGATGTGATAATTGATTTCAGCAAAGATCATGCTTTTGCTGTAGAAGATCATCGAATGAAGAACTCTCTCGTCATCATACTGAGATAGTATTTCATCTTTTACATAGTTCAAAGCATTGATCTTCAGAATAGCTTGTCATTTGAGATTGAAGTGACGAAGTATTGAGATTGAGCTAACTTGTTTCTTTAAATTGTTAAAGACTTGAACACAGATCTCATTTCAAACAAAAGACGTGTTCTTTCTAGTCAGCTGAGTGAATGATTTGACTAGCTTCGAGAAGTTCTTAATGAAACAACGATAGAAGTTAACAAATCTCACGAAGCTCTGAATTTCTTTTAGATTGATCAAAGTGATTCAGCTGACTATGACTGTCACTTTACTAGAATTCATACGAAGATCTAGTTCTGATACGATGACTTCTAGAAAGACAGTCTCTTCTACATTGAATTCGCACTTTCGAATATTCATCTGCAGTTCAGCTTCGCGTAGTCGATTCAATACTAGTTTGACGTGATCTTTATGTTTCTTTCTTGTTTTGCTATAAATGAGAATGTCATCTAGATAGACTTGACAAAAGTCGTTCAGAAAGTCTCATAGAACATCATTCATATATTGCTGAAAGAAGATCGATTCATTAGTCAGTTTGAATGATAGCATCTTGTATTTATATGCTTCTAAAGCAGTGATAAATGTGATGTAATTCTCGCTATCAAAATGCATTTGAAGTTTGTTGAATCTTGATATGATGTTTAATCTAGTCAGATGCTTGCAACTCACTATTTTATCAACGATCTCGTCTATCAGCGATAAAGAGTATCTATTTCTTTTGAAAATGACATTTAGCTTTCGATAGTTCACGCAGAATCGAAGATCTTCATTTGCTTTGAGAGCGAATAGAACGAGAAAGAAATAGAAGGTCTGACTAGAAGTGATGAATTTCTTCAACAGATTCTCGTTTAAGTAATTATTTACTTTCAGAAGTTTGACAGAGAACATTCAATAGACTCGACAGTGAGAAGACGTTGAATCACTAATGAGCTCGATTTTATGATCATAGAAGCGATGAGAGAATAGTTTATTCAATTGAGCTCGATCAAAAACATCTAGAAACTCATGATATTTCGATGACAGCTTCGCTTTAATATCTTTCAAATTCTGAGTCGTTTCATCGATTGAAGAGACGTTTAAAGCGTTCAAATTGCACTGAGTATTGTACGCGATTTCTTTATTGATATTCATCATGAATAAAGCAAAGACTTTGATCTTGTTCTTCTTTGAATGATTTAACAATGTTTTGAACAAAGCTGCATTTATGCTTTGAATCAAGAATGACTCTTTTCGAACGAGTCGTTTGAGCATCATAGAGATCTTAGTTTGAATGATTGAAGAGAGCGAAGATGATTGCAATCAACTTGAATGCTTTGAATTGAAAGAGATCGAAAAAATCGAAATAGAAGTATTCAATTGATTCGGAAAAACAATGACGTCGTTTCGCATATTCAATAATATTTCGTTTTTGTTCATTCAGAGCTTACTCAATATGACTTCATGATGATCGATATCAGCTATCAGCATTGATACAGTCAATTTCTTATGACTTTCGATGATGAGATTGAATAGAATTTTATGAGTGATGATCTTCTTAGATATCTTCTCATCATAATTTCTTATTAGCTTCTCTTTTGTCAGTGATATAGATTGAATTTTCAGTTTCTCGCATACTTTATCGACTAGATTAGAATGTATGATCGTGTAGATGACTGAATCACTGTCTATTAAAGAACGAAGACTGAAAGATCGATTCTGAGAGATGAGATGAGCATCAATTAGAAACGACTTTTCAAAGTAATTTTCTTCCGATAGAATTTCGTCTAGTTTGCACAAAGATATAATCTCTATCTCTTTGATGACTTTTAAAGAGATGACTAGTTTTTTGAATCGAAATTCGAATCGAAATCGAAGCGATCATATTCATTGTTCACTGCATTGATTCTAGTAGGTCGATCGAGACACTCTTTAGAGCTATGATCTGATTTATGACATATGAAACAGCTTTCGACTAGAATGTCTGCTTCTTTGACGCTAGTTAAAATCGCGTCGCGCGACTTTAGCTGATCAGACTTCGAATGATCGACTGACTGAGTGACAACAGTCGCTCTATGAAAGATAGTCTTAGAAAGATCATCGACGCGTTTGATCTTGTTCTTGATTTCTCGAATGACTCGCTGATCATTATTCAAATGAATCAGATAGAAACGAATTTCTTTTAAAGAATCAGATTGAACTAGTTGATCTATTCAAACGAATCGAAGACGAGAGTGTATTTTATCTTTCAGATCAGCGATCAGTTGCTTCTCGTGATAGTCTAGATAGAAAGATAGACGTTGAAACTGAGTATAGAATTCACTGAATTTCTTGAATTCTTGAATCAAGTTGTAGTATTCTCTACGAAAGTTGACTTTCTTATTCGAGTCATCGAACAACTGAGCTAGCTCTTTCAAAAGATCGTCGACAATTCTATAGAGATTGACACAGTCACGTTCACGTCTAGCTTGAGTGATCTCAGCTGCGTCATCGAATAATCTAGAATGTACATAGCTCAATTTGGCTCGTTCATTAGAAAAGAGATCGACGTTGATCTCTAGTTTATTCTGAATTTTTCCGTATCAGTTCTCTCAAGTAGAGTTTTTTTCATCAGTAAACAGCGAAGAATCAGGTATTTTTTGAGATCTAGAACGCTCAGAGTAGATGAAATCAGAAGAAGTGTTTTCTTTAGCTTGAAGTCTAGTCTTCAACTCTTTGATTTCGTCTTCTTGTTGTTTATCTAACTCATAGAGTTGATCTGTTTCTTCATCAAGAGCTAGACTTCAAGTCTTTCAGATTTCGTAGAACACGAGAGATATTATCGTTTCAGCGAATGATTCGTCATCTTCATGAATGAATGATGCAGCACTTGATGATTTCGTTCGTGATTTCGATGAATCAGCATCAGAGGTTTGAGAGAAACAATTTCGAAATTCTTCGAAATGCTCTTCAGTGAACGAACGACTAGACATGATGAGATTTGTTTTGAAAGAAAGTCGAACGAATGATGATGCTCGACGATTGAAGAAGAAAAACGTATAGAATGATGTTTAATCTTCAACAAAGAAGATGAGATTTGTTTGTTGATTGATTTGATTGATTCTCTAGCAAACAACGAAGATTCTTTATCGTTGAATCTATCGATCGATTTGATTCTTGAGCAATTCACGAAGATTCTTTATCGTGATTCTCATAATTGAGTGAACTTTGCGTACTTAATGAGCGATAAGTAGTCTAGCAATTCAAACAGTCTTGTCGTTGATTCTATTCAATTCTCTAGTGTTGTTTTATCTTTCAATTGTCGTCGATCACTAGATAAACGAATTTCTTTAAACTCATTCTGTCTAGATGAGTATGTTAAATGAGTAATGAGATCAGTATTATGTGATTAACGAATTCTTACTATAATGTCAGAATCATATTTGAATAATACAATCAATGAAGATCAGAATTGATAGTGCTTGATCTTTAGAGATAGCTATAACTGAATATTAAGAATACAGAAGAAGATTGATACAAAAGCTTCTATTTATGTAATGTTCAGAGACTGTGCTAGACTTGAAAGAAATGTGTTTGTGACACGAGAAGAAAATGATGTAGATGAATAAGATGTTGATGAAAGAAAAGAGTGTTGAGAAAGAAAAAAGAGATTGAGTCATATTTGAATCAAATCTGGGTCAAACCTGACTAGCTCGCTGATTAGCTTTAATCATTACGCAGAGAACTCGCTAGCGTTCACTGTGAATTGATTAAAGCTTCAGTCTTGTTCAGTTTTATCAGTCTTGATACGCTTGTAACACAATCAACACTTTAAAAAAGATCAACACTCAATTATGAGAAAAGATGTTAATTTTCAAAGAGAAACAATGTCAAGTTAATTAGTTTTAAGCATGACAAGACATTGAATCATGAACTGTTATTGAGAATTCTACTTGATGAAAGTCATTCACTTTATTCAAAAATGATCATCACAAGTTCTTTAAGTTTTCAAATTCATTTACATTCATTAATGAAGATGAATTAACATGAAATAATTGAAGAGTCAAGATTGATAACAAGCTTGAGATAAATATTGATTATTTTAATACTGAGAATAATCATATTGTTTATGTGATATTTAAACTAGAAAATGATGCTGCTGAGCACATCTTCATCAGACGTCGTTATAACATCTTTTATTCATACATATTAATTGACAAGTTATTCAAGTATCTGAAGAAAATATACGATGATTTAAATAAGAATTAAAAGTATTGTTGTAAATATAATGCTTTGAAACAAATCAACAAGTCTTTCAATGTCTTCTACTTTAAGTTCATGAAGCTATTCAATTATTTTGATTATGATGATTGCATTTTGATGAATGATCTTCAGAGTAAAATTAATAATCACTTGCAGAATGCTTTATTGATTTACTCTGAGAATTTTGTCTTACTCACTCATTTAAAGAACTTTCTTCAAGATGTGAATAATAGACAGCGAGTTAATTATCAGCTACGCAGCGAGTAATGAATCATCAAACTCACTGCAGTATCTGACAAACGCGTTACTTTCTCAACAGCATTGTTAATCTTAATAATTGATTATGTTAAACTCATCATCTTTTCTACTTTCAAGTTTGATTAAGCGAGAATGCTCATTATTTGCTATACATGCAAGACTTTAAGTCACTTATTCAAGAATTATTTTCAGTTAAACAAGATCAGCACTTCAACATTTCATGCTTTCATTTTTCATTTACATGAAATCATCATTCTTGAGAATAAAAAGAATGAGAAAATGTTTATTAAGAATGACGAGACAAAAAACTAGTGACTTTCATCAAAAACATGATGAAAAATGTGTTAATTTCTTCAATGATGAGCATGTCAGATGATTCTTTTACTTCTGAATCTTTAACTATTAAATGTATACTTTCTGGTAATGAAATTAGTTATTCATTAAAGTCATTGATTGACACTGAAGCTGCTGACTATTCATTCATTGATGAAGTGATTGCACAAATTGTTTGTGATCAGTTACAAATTGAGTTTCTGACTTTGATTAAAGCAAAGTTAATACAAGAATTCAATGATTATTATGCAAAAAAACTCATTACTCATGTCATTTATTTGAATTTAATGATTCAAGATCATACAGTAAACATTGCTTTTATGTTAATCACTAAATTAAAACAACATCAAATGATTCTAGAAAAAACATGAATGAACAAAATAAATTTAATCATAGATATGCAAATTGATGTTCTTCAATTTTCGAATTTCAATTCTTGCTTAACTGTTCTTTTCTTAAGCGAGAAAACAATGATAAAACAGAAAAGCTTGACTTTTATTTATATATTAAAGAAATTCTTTTCTTCTGTTATCACTTAACTCAACAAGAAATCATTCTCATTCAGCAAGACTGAAAAGTCATTAAGATCAGTTAAATAGTCAAAATCATATGACGTGACTTTAATTAACATCAAAGATTTCAAACAATTCTCAGATTCAATGAACATTGCAATGATAAAAGCTGCAATTTATAAAACTCTGATCAGATGATCAGATGTAAACATCTTTGACATTATTGTCTTGAAAATCAATCAACTCATAAGTACAGTTGAAAATAAGCTCAAGAATATAAATCTGCATGAACTCTCTTATGTTGAAACTCTCAAGCAAGTTAAAGTCAAGCTTTTCTTCAAGTATCATGACTATTTAAATGTTTTTTATTAAGCGATGATTAATCAGCTGTCATTTCATCATTTCTATGATTACAAAGTTAAGTTGATCAACGTAATTGACACAATCAACAATTTATTTTAAAAATCATCAATCTTTTTTGACAATAAAACATCATTGACATGATGCTTGCGCTTCATTCTGATCATCAAGAACAGATGATGAGCATCGTCAATGTGATGTCAGCAAGTGAGCGAGAAATGAGTATTACTATCTTGCAGAAGAATTCAATTAAGACGAAGAATATACACGAGAAATTGAACAAGCTGCGAGTACTCTATGAGTTCAACGAACGTAGAAATAATGAGCTGATACTCTGAAAAGAGATGAAAAGATTAACAGAGATTATAGAAAAGCTGACGCGTCAACGCGTCACTGCGTTGACTGTCAATCAACACATGAAGAATCAGCTGAAGAGATTGAAAAAGATAATGAGCAGACTTAAAAAGAAGTTCGCGAAGAAGAAGAAATGCGTTGACAACTGAGTGAAGAGAGTGAATGAGAAGTCAATGATGTCGTTTGAAAGTCATCTTGTCTTCAGCGCTGATGTTGCATCATCAATGCAAAATCATTGCAAGAAATTCAAGATTAAGATCTTCATTAAAGAGAAAGAGAAGATCAAGAGAATCATGATGACAACAACAGAGAACATAATGAAGTGAGTGAGAGAGATTGATGTCAACAAGACGTTATCAACGCGCAAGAACATAGAAACTATGAAAAGATGATCAAATCTACTGATATTTTGAGTCAAGATGAAAGACAGCAAGAAAATACTGAAGAAAAACGATTTTTGAATCAAAAAGATTTCATTGAACGCAAGTCTGCGCGAAATCAGTTTTGAAGTAGTGATACATGAAATTAAAGTTGAAGAAATGTCTAAAGACATAGAGAAGAAAAAGATGAAAGCACTCATCAAGATCAACAAAGATATACACTTGAAGATGATGATTAAGAAAGTCAAGTAACTCACAAAGAATAGTGAACAGAAGAGATACATCTCACTGATGATACGCGTAGTCAGCGCTGAGATGATAAACAAGCTAATTGATGAAAGAGTATATCATGAAATCAACATAAAAATCACGCAGTTTTATGATTTGAATTGTAAAACACATCATCGTCTAAAGTGTCAAGACTATGATCATAAGACATATGAATGCAAAAACAAGCAAAGATGCATTTACTGCATGCTAGATCATCATTTGAAGCATTGTTTTTATAGACAGACTTGAAACATGTGAAAATGTGAAATATGTTGAAATACATACAGAGTCTTTGATTCTCAATGTCATAAACGACAGATCGAAAAAGAAAGAATAAAGAAAGTCATGAAACATAGATCTCTATATCACGTCGTATGAGAACAGAGAAAACTCAAAATGATAACATCAAAGATGTTCATAATGACATTTATCAATCTGAAATTGCTGATAGACAATGACTTGAAGAGAAAATAGAAATGCTCAACAAATGAAAGTCATTTGCTCAGCATGATCATCACATTCAAAAACATTATATTGAATCATCTAGTCAAGAAGTCAAAAACAAATGAGTCAAAGTCAACATCAATCACATTAATTTCAATATCATCTTCTTTTGAAAATCTTACAAGTGAAGTAAGCACATTGCAGATGCTCAAGAAAACATCAAACAGCTTTGAATGTGAACTTTAATGTTTCAGCAAAAGAAGCTTTAAATACTACAGTACAACGTTCACAAGTTCAGAGAAAAGATGATGATAATGCTACTACAGAAGAAAAAGATAAAGAATTATGACATTTTGATTCTTCAAGAACTTTGATAATTTGATGAAAATTTCAAAGTGTACTGTTCAACAACTGTCGACTTCATGCTGAAGAATAATGAAAGTAAAATCTGTTTCTACATAAACAAGAAAATTGACAGCAACATCTGATACTCAACATGACATTTCAAAGATGTAAACACAATTATGTTATAAACATTAACAAATGATACACAGATGACTCATGAAGCTATACACATTCACGAAGCATACAATTCATCACTCAAAGATCATAAAGTCATTCATGAAAAAGAAAGTCTTTCAGACATTGAAAAAACATTACACATGTCAAAAGAATGCATTCTTGTAAAAGATTTCAATTTGCATCATTTCACATGAAAGAAATCATTTTACTTAAAACAGCATTTATTGTCAAATGATTTAATTGAAATGATCACAAATGTTAATGCATTGTTGATGCTATCTCAAGACATGATTACGAGAAATTATCAGAGATTTCAAATGACAATAGATTTGATTTTCACGACAGATGACATTATGAATCAATTAATACAATGTGAAATCAACGAAGAAATGAAAAAAATTTCAGATCATCTGTTGATACAGACAATTATAGATTTCAGAGTCTGCAAAAAGTCAGCGCGAAAATCGCGTTGCAACTGAAAGACAATGAATGAAGAGAAGTTTATTAATATTCTGAGAGAACAAATGTTGAAATCACTGTTGAATCATGAGATGAAGCGTCAGCGCATAAATGAATATACTAAGCAACTGCTGAATGCATTGAAGAAGATCATTGAAATTTCTACTCTTTGAGTGAAATTACACGAAATAATCAAAGCAAAATGAACGAAGAAGTGTATGAAAATCATTAAGAGCATGCAATGAATGAGAAGAAGCTGTTGAATCATTGATAACTGAACAGAGTACATTCAAGCATGTGACAAGAAGAGCAAGATCATCAGAAAACAGAAACGCAGTGAATATTGAAAGATCATGCAGAACGTTGAACAATTCTCAAGAAGACTGTTCAAAACTGCAAAATGAACAAGAAATGCAATTGCAGATACATTGACTCAAACGACAATTTTCTCTCTGATCAAGTCAGAGTGCTTCGACATTGCTATGACAGCACAGAATAAGATGAAAATGATGTTTCAGACTCACTTTTCATCATCTTCAGAGATTCTCATGCTGAACACAGAAGACTTCAAGTATTCGCTCTTGATTGAGAATGATGCTTCGCTGATGCATCACAAGATTAAAAGAGTCATTTACAAAATGATATTCAACAAGACTTTAAAATACACAGAATATACAAATAAAATAATGCACAGACTCGTTGATGATGCATCAAAATAAATACATTCTCTTTTTGAAAAATGTTTACAGAAGAGAATACAGTCAACTCAGTTCAAGAGCGCGATCACAATAGTGATGCAAAAGTCAGATAAGAAAAACTACTTTAATGCAAAGACATATAAATCAATTGTGCTATTCAACACGCTGAGTAAAATACTGAAGTTCATCATATTTGAACATTTGTGAAACGTTGTAAAAGCGTGTGACTTGATATTGAACATTCAGATTAGAGCTTGCAAACACAAATCAATAAATATGACTTTGCAACTGATTATAAAAAAGATACACATTGTATGAAGTAACACAAGAAGAAGAGTAGTTTCATTGCTGAATCTGAATGAGAAGAATGTGTTTGACAATGTAACACATAGCAGACTTTTGCATGACATGAAAAAGAGAAAAGTTCTCAGACTGCTTCTCAAATTTGTGAAGAACTTTCTGAAAGATTGACGCATCATAATCACAATCAATGATTACATGATGATAAAATGCAGCGTGAACATCAACATATCACAAGATTCTTCGCTATCATCAATATTATATTTGTTTTACAACGTGAACTTACTAAAAGCATGTGATGACATCAGATTGAGAACAAGCTTCACAAATTTCATAAACGACGTCAATATTTTAACATACAAAGAATTCTTGAAGTGTAATTGCAGAGTTCTTAGTGAGATCTATGATAGATGTGAACAGTGATTAAAAATGCACAACATCAAGTTTTCAAAGACAAAGCATGAGCTGATTCACTTTACAAGAATCTTTAAGTAATTTAAGATAAACATCAATGTAAAGTTGACAAGACATTGTCAAGAAATAGAGTACAAATGCAATATAGAAAGTTGTATTGAAGCAACAGAGAAAGCAAACAATGAACATGTGCAATGATTGTGCTAGTAGAAAGATAATGTAAAACGTGTATGTCTCGTCTCTTTATCTACAAGTCGCAATAACATTTATATGTACACTCGAAAAACGCTTCTTGACTCTTCTATCATTGACTCAGATCTCGATCTCTTTCTTCTTACTAACTATCTTGTGAGAATGATGCAAGCAGTCTTACGACATTCATTTCTCATTTAATTAGTGATCGTTTCTTGATCACTACAGAAAGAATCAAGAAGAAAACAGAAAGAGAACAGCAAGAGAACAATCTATTTATCAACGTTCAAGAAAACAGAAAGAATACAATCTATCATTAACGTTCGAGCAATTGCTTTTAAATGCTTTCATTCATTGTCTTTCATCGACTTAATATCATTCTTGACGCAGTAGAAATAGAATTTAGACTCATAGACTGCAATCTCTGTCTCTTTCATTCTTTCGTGAGCTTTTCTCATCTGATTCAATGCAGATTTTCAATGAAATTCAACAAACTCTTTTACTTACTTCAGATCTTGATCAAACAAAAGACTTCTTTCTTTCAACATCTTCATCAAATTTCAGCTTTGAAGATCTATCAGCACGTTTGAAATTGAACACACTTCTCGAATTTTCACGATGACAGAATGATGAAACAATACTTTCTCTTGTTTATTGTTTTCTAGTTCAGAAGAAATTGCATCGATGAATCTTTGATCTCATAGTGCAACGATCACTTCATTCTTAGTTTCACATTTTGCAATTTTCATGTTGACTTCATCTTTGAAGATCACTGTGTGATAAATGAGCACTGCAATGCGTTGTTTATCAAATTTACCTCTATTATCATGTGATAAATGTGACATTCAGAAACAAACACTGTCTGCGAAGCAAGACTAATTCACTCATTTCAGATCTGATTTTCATGAATCATTCTCATTGAATATCTTGAGTACTACGCAGTGAGTATACTCATTCGTTGCTAGATTTCGCTTGATCGCTTCTTTTCATCATTTTTTCATGCAAAGATGTAAATCAAGAATGAATTCATCATCTTTGTCAATTAACTCATCTGCAAACACTGCTGTGCTCTGAATTTGACTTTGTTCTCTATCACTCATCAAATTATTGATATTCAGATTTACATGTCTTATGAGTTCTGAATCATTCTTGAAAGTGATCTTCATGAAATATGAGAAAGTCAGAAGATTGATTTCATGATTCAATCAAAGAATCACAGTAATGAGATAGTACACTATATTCTGACGTACTAGTTGTTGCAACATTATGTACATAATTGTTCTCAATTAGTCGTGATTTGTAAGATTTAAGTCATCTCTCTGATGTTATAAGTACATGTTTAGTTTCTCTCTTATCAAGACTCATGTATTGTCATTCAATATTCAATCAAACACATTTGATAGCATTAATGCATTGTTTTTCTTTCACTTCTGATACTTGATCTTTTCTATGAATATGTTATGAATCAGAAACATATCAATCTTGTAGTTCTGTGACATATGCGATCATAGTTGAAATAGTTGTAGTGAGTCAGTGAAGCAAAAGAAGCGACTATCTCAACGAAATCAGTCTGCGAAAGTGACATCAATTTTCACGAAATCTAGTCGAAATCTATAGTCGTATATGATATTTATACGATCAATAAGTATTTCAAACAACAGCTCATTCGTCAGTAGCTTAAGTTTATTTTTCAGCTTCTGAAGATGTGAATGACACACAAACGTTTCTTCATTCTTAGTTTCAAAGCGATATTCTCTCAGTAACTTCATTGTCATGATCAAAGATATCAAATCAAGATAATCGAGTCTCTGCTTTCATGTATGAGACATTCGTATGCAAGAGCATGCTCTACTCTCTCTTATCTTTCAGATATTTTCAATGATTTAATAACGTGATTATTGAACTTTCGATCATACGCTTTCTATTGCTGTCACAATGATAGCTTTCTTGCAAACACTTGCAGTATCACTCATTTCTGTTTCTAAGCTGTACTGTAGAAGAATCTTTTCGTTATTCATGATTACATCTAGCGAGAGAGCAAGTCTTTGCTCATCATATTCTGCTAACTTCAAGAACGTTGAAGCAATTGAAATAAGAGAATGAGAAGACATAAGAAGATGTACGCGTGATGTTCTTGAAGAATTTAACGACGTGAATGAAGCAATCATGTCAGAAGAAATTGATGTGACAACTTTTGATGATTGATGAAATCTTATCATCAGACTTTGCATCGCTGACATTGATGAATTAAGATCTGAGATCATTACTACATCGCTTGCAGTCTACATGAAGTGTGAATCTTCATTCTTCAACACTACTGATGAGCATCTTGATTGCAACAACAGTATCAATGATCTTGATCTTCTTTTGAAATTGAATTACAAAACTGCTGATGAGCTAAAAACAGTCTCGACATGATCTGTTTTCAAGATCATGTCGCTGATATGCTCACATAGCAAGTCAGACTTTACTCATCTTCAGTTCATGTGATCTAGCTTCTCGTTCATTAACATAACTTCAATCTGATTCATGATCAATTTGTTGAAGTCTGTGAATTGTGAGAATGAGAAGATCAAAACTCAATCTTTGCTGACAATTGTCTGCATCGCTCTATGATATACTATTTGCTTCATCATCGCTCTGATTAGATGCTCATTCTGAAGTCTTGCAATGATTGCATGCATTTTATTCATCGCTTCTCTTTTTATTGAATACAATGAAGAATCTTTCTTTGAAATTCAAAGATTCAGTAGCTTGAAGTCTCATCTGTTCATCATGATTCTTTTTGTCTCAACTATATTTCTTCTCTCTTTTTCAATTCTTTCATGCTCAATATTCATCATCTTTCATTCTTCTTTCTCACTAGTCATTCTTGAATAAAGTGAGTTGTTATCAAGAAATTTCACGAAGCTGTACATCAGATTCTTTACATTGACGTGTAATTGTATAATCTGATCTTGAAATTAATAAATTGCTGTCTGTCGTTCTTGTTCTGTGCGCAGAGAGTTCAAGTAATCGACTAGTTCTTTTTGATCATTTATGAAGTGTCTTAGATGATGCAGCGTTATTGCAGAGCTTGCTCTAGTGAATGTCATTGAAATGATGAAAGTAAAGATAGTTAAAGAATTTGAATGAGATTCTTCTGAGAAAATGTGTAAGAGCTTTCATTGATGAAAGCTTCAATGTGAGCTTTTAATGTCTGAGAAAACAAATGCTGAGTGAAGAGTTACGTGAGATGTTTAGTCGTTTTAGTGTGAGTTCAAATAACAGAAATGATGAAATACGTGAGATTTTTAGACATTCTAGTGCGAGTTTGAATAACAAAGATGATAATTATGTTGAAAGATAGAAAATACGTGCTGAATCTTCTAAAGCTCAGCGCTAGTAGAAATTGCTTGCAGTTTTGCAAATAATTCTTCTGCGACTTGCGCTTGTCATAACTGAGAGAATGTTGATGACTCGATATTAGTAACAAATCTCTCAGCTGACTGATTGACTATTTTTCTACATTATCTGCTGCGCATCATATGAGTTAAATCAACTTGATGTAGCATTATGTTGTCTTGTCGTGTGTCGTTTAAATTGATCTTGATATATCTTTGATCTTCGATCTTAATATATTTTCTGATATACAATCATCGATTGATTTTGATTCTTGCTCTAAGCTTTAGCTCTAATCATTACGCAGTGAACTTTAGCGCGTACTCTGCAAATTGATTAAAGTTTCGCTTTGTTCATTCAAGACTAGAACATTTTGAAACTTTCAATCTTCAATACTGAAGTAATTTAGTACTGACATTGCAGACGTCTGCATCTTCACTCTCATTCTTCTTTTCATATGCTCAAGCAACTTGAAGCGACTTTATGACATTCTTAACAATTCATGATCTTCTTGCATCAACTTCGCTTCTTAATGACTCGACAGAGAAAGAGTTAATATAAGTGATGCTGTACAAGACAGGGCTATTGAAGCTGCACTCTTGAGTGTGAACAATCTTATCTCAACTCAACAGAAGTCTCAGCGACAGATGCTCTTTTCAAGTTCACAGAAACTTTCAGTTAATAGTGAATAAAATTCAGCGACACATTCGAGTCTTTGATTGAAACATTGATCGCAATTTCTGACATGATTTTCTCAATGAGCGTTGTCATCAATAGATTCTGATCTTCATTCTTCTGTTCATTGCTGATCTCACTTTTCAATGCTTGATTCACACGCTTCTTCAATTTATTTTCTGCAATCGTTTCTTTCAAGATTGCTTCGTCAAGCTCTGCAATTCTATATCACTCTTTTTCAGTGTTCATCTTCACTACTTGAAAAGATTTCAGTCATCTTCGTGTCAATTTCAGCGTATGCATGTTGTTCAATTTGATGTCATGCAGCAGTACAAGATCATTCTTCAGAATTGAACTAGTATGAACGCGTCTGTGATTATCTCATACATGTTTGTTGATCTCTCTCATTCTTCTCAAATGCAGCACGATCTTCTTCAAATTTTCGTCTCTGCGTTCAAGTTGTTGAGCATGAAGAGTCAATAACTCATCAGTCGTGCAAACATTGTTTCATGAAAGAATCTGTCAGATTGAAACATCAAGTTCTATAGAAAGAACGACATTGCAGTCATACAAGATACAATATGAAGTCATTTCAATGAAAGTTCTCATGATGATTCTGTTTGCTCATAGCACACTAACAAAGCTTCTGACTCATTTCATGCTTTCATCGACTGTCATCTTGATTAAGACATTCACAACAGTTGTATGATTTCTCTTCACAAGATCATTCATCTGTGAATGATAAGTTGACATCATCACTCGCTTTATCTTATATTTCTCGATCAGCGTTTCTACAATTTCTTTGTTCTTCGATTCTTCGTTCATGACAAATCTTCTTGAACAGTCGTGTCTGCAGATCATATCTTTTCACAGAAATTTCGCTATCGCTTTCGAAGTTGCTGCTTTCAGAACTCTTTCTTCTACTCATCTCAAGAAGTCATTTCTTGTCAAGATAATACAGCATTTTTCTTTGCTTGAAGACATGTAAATGACATTCATTTCAATCTTCTTTCAGACTCTCAAGATTCAAATAGAATGCAGAATCTTCTTCTTTCATCTTAATGCTTGCAACTGACATTCTTTACAGAATTTTACATACACGCATGTATTCTTTCATATCTTCTTTCATCAATATCTGTTGATCATCTTTTGATATGTTTTCTTTCTTTCACAATAATCACTTTCATCATGCAGTTTCTGCAGAATATTACTGCGTTCTTCTTGAAGATTCATCACTCTTTGCACAGAAGCAGTCTTGTTGAATCTTTTAAACAAATGTTTATCTTGAATCATGAATTTCAGCACTTCATGTTTGAATTTTTGAAATTCTTTTGTTGACATTTCGAACGAGCGCGATAAGAAGATTAAATAACAAGCTATTTTCTTAAAGTGTTCTGAATATGAATCTTTTAATATTGACATGTCTTCTTCAACAACTATATTGACTGAGCAAAGATGAATGAAATTTAACTGAGCATCAATGAAGTCATTTATGTCTTTCTCATGAGTCTCATCTTCATCGTCTGAAGATTCTCTGAGTCTGCGCGAGAGTTCATCGAGTGCGCTATGCTTGCAATCAAGAACGTGATGAACATCAAAATCAAACAAGGGAATTCAAGCAAGTCATCATATCATCAATGCTTCTGATAAGTCTGACACAGATTGATTCAGTTACATCATCAGAGTGTTGACGTCTATTTCAATAATAAATTTCATGTTGTATAATCAGTAATGAATCTTCTTCAGTGTCTTCATCAGATCTTTGCATTCTCTCTTCTCAGCATCATATCTTGTCTCTTGCTCATTTCATAGTTCACTTTTGTATTGTATGAAATGTCGATTCTTAGAATTCAATGCTGTCTGCTGTAACATCACTTCTCATTCTTGAAAACTTGCATTCACGACAAGAACAATTTCTTCTGTCTGCTCAGAATAGTTCAAACTTTTCATGATTGATGCAGTGATCAGTATCAGCTTCAGCTTGTTCATGACTTTCTTTTATTCTCTTTCTTACACGAATTTGATCTTCGTTTTGAAGAGCTGAAATATTGACGCTGCGATCAAGACGAAAATTTCTATTCACACTCAATCATACATGCATACTTCAATGAACGCTTGAACAAATGTGACATCATGACAAAGATGTCATTCTAGAATCTTGATAATTTTGAAATCTTCTGATCTGCGATCATGAAAGTCACAAACAAATTTCATAATCTTTATGCTCGACATGCAGAATTGTGACTTTTTGTCAAATATGATGCAATTGATAAGTTCAAAGTTCAAGAGTACGAAGTCAAGATTCTTAATGTGCTTCAGCATAAACTGACGTACTTCTGAAGTAATCTCTGCATTATCATAGATTGTCTTTGATTTCTTTACTTCAATATCATCGAGAAAAGATCTGCATATCTCAAGAAGATTCTTCAATATCTTGATTATGATTTTGACAAACTGAGCAACAAAGTTGATAACATCTTGTGATAACGTCGTCTGTCGCAATAATCTCAGAGATGTCATGAACGCTGTGAGATTTCAATATATTCTTGTCAGCGTAATCTGATTGTACTCAGAAAACAGATCTATCAAAGAGATCATAATTATATCAACGAATTCTTCGAAGAATTCATTCACGTTTGAGAGCAGATTGATGTCTCTGATGATAATCTTGTTCATATTCATCGCTGCGTTGATCATGCAATACTGATTGAACTTTTTCTTGATCAGAAATCAGAAATTTCAATACAAGTCATGACAAGATTTCAGTATGTCATGCTTTATTTAATTCTTGAGCATGTCTATGATGATCTGATGAAGTGTCTTAGAGACTGAGAAATTGAGTGTCTGTCATGCATCATGCAATATTGTTCGAATTTGCTGCGAAGATGAAACTATGTCTTTTATCTTTCTCATTTCTGAGAAGTTTCAAATCATTGTTGCTTCTCTGTTAAACAACATCTTCAATAGTAAATTTTTCTCTTGCAGAGTTAAAGCATCGTCGTATATCATTCTCTTCGCTTGCTTCAAAGTCAATCTGAATTCTTGAGCAATTTTGAAGAATTCAAGAAACAGTCAATGATCATACTTCTCTGACTTCATCTCTGTCATATTTAATTTGATCTGAGTCAATAAGATTTGTTTTCAGTTTGTCAAATCTTTTAATATTGAATCATTCAACTTTGATGAATTCACAGATTGAATCTTCTGAGCTTTTCTCTTGTATGCTGTCACTACTTTGACATGATCTATCTTCTCATGCTGATGAATTAAACTCAGATCAAATCTTCATGTCATTCGCATTGCAAGTCTGTTGAAACGACATCATAATATCTGTGCGCATTGCATGCTATCATTCAAGCAAAATCATTGAACGAAGCTTCAATCTTTCTTTTTCTTTTCTTCTTTGATTTCAATGAACGTCTCAGAGCTTTTCAAGCGCGCTAAATCGACAGTCTTATGGCTTACACTTTTTATTGCAGATACGCTTTCAACAAAGCATTTGTCTACTCATTTAAAGAGTCTTTCGCTTTTTCAAGAAATATTTTCAACACATCTCAATTGACAGAATTGTGTGCTAAAATCAATTTAAAGAACATCATTCTTTCATCATCATCAGTGACTGTCATTTCATAAGTTTCTTTTGAAGTATTGTTGATGCATAGACGCGTCTTTCACTCATATGATCTGCTCAGTATCAGAGTATACTCATCGCTTTTGATCACAAATATTGAAATCATTGATTTTGCTTCGTCAATATCAATCTTCACGTCATTGCAGCATTCAATGATGTTAGTTTTTGCTTCGCTGACTTCTATTATATCTAGATGAATGTCTCATCACATAGACAACTGAGTTCTTGCGACAAGAGTTTCAAACATAACGTTGATTTCAGCATCACTATCAAGCAATGTCTTAACGTAAATCTCATCGCTCATCAGCACTTGTGTTCTTGAACACGTCATTGCATACAGAATTGCATTCGATTTTTCAAATACAAAATCTTCAAATTTTACTGCTGTTACTTGCACATCATCAGTTTTTTCGTTTTCTTTTTCTTATGTTGTTTTACTTGAGCGTAGAGAGCTCAAAGAAAAATAGACGAATGTGTAAGCATCTGTTCAATGCTCACGTCTTGTCTCTTCTGATTCACTATAATATGCATCACGTCTTCTATATTTATGCATTTCTCTACTATGTTTTACGTTCTTTTGTCTCGATTGTCTGACTCTATCTTGCTGTCATCTGAATTCTTTTTCATCGATTTCTTCGTTGTTTTTATCGTTCTCTCGAAAGCAGCTGCATTCTGCATGATCACATTCTCACTTGTTCACTTCTTTGAGAACGATCTTGAAATTAACAGATACTCTTCAGAGCGCAAATTCTTCATGCTCGACAGACGTTTTTCTTCTCTTACTTTTTTTCTTCAAGTTCAATTTGAACTCATTCTTTATTGTATCACTGTCTTCATTGCATTTTTATCTGACTTATAGTCATGTTGAGCTGTGACAAGCATTACTTCTTTGTTTCATTTCTGTTTCTCGTCTGTGTTCTCTGCTTTCTTCATGATCGTTGCTCTTACACTTGTCAGTCTGATGACATTGACATGTTCTACTTTCATTTGCTGATTTTGTTTCTTCAAAGCATTGTTAATCAGCTCTTTCTGAGAATGACTCAATGCAAAAGATGTCAATCTGTCATCTCTTTCAGCGAGTCTCATTCAGAGTCTGTTTGTTTTATTCACATGTATTTTTTCTTCTGTCTTATAAATATTCAGTTGATGACATCTGATCTTCTGACATTTTATTTCTTCATAGAAGAAGCATTCTTTCATTTTAAACATCAAAGACGCTCGTTCACTTCTTGAAAGCGAAAATGATGACAACATTGACATTGCTGAATGAGCAGACGTGACGAGTTCGCGTAAGATATAGATGTTGAGCATCAAGACAGATGCTGTCATGTTTTGCATGAAAGATTCAATCTTCTTCATTGCTGTTTGCAAAGAAAGCATCATCGTCTCAAACTTATTTATCATCTCATTCATTATTGTATTGCTGAGCTGTGTTACTATCAAAGAATCGAAGAACTTGTCTAACATCGTCGATCGCTTGATCTGATATTCATTCATGAGCTTGCTGAGATCATTGAAATTCTTGATCATAATCAAGAATTTCAACAGTGCTTTGACAGAGTTGCAGTAAATCACTATCACGTCACTAGCTTTCTTGAAGTTCATGAAACTAAAATCTTCAGAATTGAGTGCACACTTTCGTACAATCTTTTCGCTTAGTATAGATGAAAGACTCTTGACAAATCAGCAACATCTGATATACTCATTCATTTGCTCGCGTTTTATCAACGAATGTGATATGCTTTTGTATTGTTGACTGTACAGCTTCAGATCATTCTTCATGATACAAGACTTATTCTTGAAGATTTTCAGAAAAATTCGAGAATTCAATTGTTGATCAGTGTCATCTTTCTCATACTTCTTCTTCATCATCTTCTTCAGTTCTTGTCAGTTGAAATTGATATATTTGATCATAGTCTTAATGCTATTGTCAATGATCTTGTTGCAGTATCTTGACAGCTTGCAAAATCGATCGATCTGATTCAGCTCATAATCATCACAGAAGTCTTCATATCTTTCTAGAAAATCAGTCATGTTTTTCTCTTCAAAATACAAGACTTTCGAAGTTTCAAGCGATGACATGAGTGTCAGATATTTCAGAAACAACATTTTGATCATGTCTATTTCTGAGCTGACTCGAGAGCTGATGAGCGTAGCACTCGTGTTTACAACAGATGTTTTCAATGAGCTTGTCATTTTGTTGCTGTGAGTTAATATTGAGAGCTGTAAGAATGAAATACAGAATAGCAAAAATAATAGAGCAGTCAAAAAGATCTTGTTATTTTGTTTTTACTTCTCAACTCATTGAAGTTCTTTTTTCTTTCTTTTGCAGTTGTTACAACTGATCAAGATGCTTTTGTTTTTTCTTCTTTTATTTGATAAACAACGCTCGATCTTATGCTTCTGCTGAAACATGATTCACTGCTGAAACTGACGTCATTTCTTGTACTTCTGTCTACATCGCTTCGAATTTGTTCTTTGATTCTCGCTTTCGCTGTCTGTTTCTTGCGAGTCTTGAAATCAGATGAACTCTTCTTCTGATCAGAGTGTCTCTTCTCAATGTCAATCATTCGCGAAAGTCATTTTCTCTCTTCTTTGCTATTGCATCTTCGCTCAAAGAGAAACAGTTTTCATCAGCTTAAGATACGCGTCTCTTCTAGTTTCAACTGTGAGAACTTTGTGACTTGAATAGCTTTCGTCAATATCTCTAAGCGAAATAAAGTCGTTATACCAATTTCTCGTATTTCAGAGTCAAATCGATTTTCACTTCAAATCTTCTGTAAACTTTCTGATCACTGTAGAGATGTCGTGTTGCTCTCTGCTGTTCAGTCAACTGTTCTACTCAAGATATCATAAAAATGATATTCTCGCGTTGAGCTTCAATGTCGAGAAATAAAGTACAGATGCAATATAGAAAGTCGTATCAAAGCAACAGAGAAAGCAAACAATGAACACGTGCAATGATCGTGCTAGTAGAAAGATACTGTAAAACGTGTATGTTTCATCTTTCTATCTACAAGTCGCAATGACATCTATATGTACACTCGAAAAACGCTTTTCAACTCTTCTATCATTGACTCAGATCTCGACCTCTTTTCTCTTACTAACTATCTCGTGAGAATGATACAAGCAGTTTCACGACAACATCAGATTGACTTGAAATCAGATATCAGAGTTTTGAGAGTTCAACTAAACTTCAAGCTGAAATGAGTAATTCACATGCATCATGTCAAAGCAAAACTAGTGATTAAATAAAAAATCATGCAGACAATCATCAAGTTTACTTGAGATTCATTAATGATGACGAAAAAGCAAATATACTTCGTGATAATGCGTTCTCTGCTTAGTCACGAAGTCATCATATGATACATGTCACAGAGAGTGAAGAATCATTGAAAAGATCTGAATGTCAAGCTGAAATCAGTACAAGAAAGAGCATTGCAACAAATCATTAACATTTATCATGCAACATCAACAGAGACTTTACAGATAGAAACAAACACAGCGTTGATAGATATTCATCTATGAAAGCTGATACAAAAGTCAATAATGAACATAAACTTTTAAAAATCAGATGAAGTTATTGAAATGATAATGCGTCGAATTCGTAACGACTTGATACTCAAAAGAGATCGAAAATCAAAGCTGCATAAGATTTCTTTGCAGCTAAAGCAAAAGTGAGTGAAAAAAACATTCAAATAAATGAAAATGAAGTGAAGTCATTTTTACATGATGATTCTCTGATCAGAGTCATTGAGAATAGTTATAGTTGCAAACAAGAAAATGTCAATAAATCAACATTATTTTGACACATTCACGTTGAAGCAAAGAGTTTACTTAAACAATAGCGACAATAGAAAGAATGTTACAATGATTGCAATGAAAATTAACTGAGAGCTAGATAAGAGATTGAGAGAATCGACTTTAATCATCACTCATCATGAAGAACTGAAAGAATTGATCGCGAAGATGAAACATCTTGCAGACGTAGTGACAGAGAATCAAGAGTATCGTGAAAAGATATACAAAGTATATCGTGATAGTCAGACTTCTCTGAAAACAGTGAAAGTTATGATATCAACAAAAAATCAGACACGTCTGTGATGAGTTCAGACTGCGCATGAGAGCATTTAATCTTAAGAAGTTACGCTGAAGTTACATTAAGTGATGAGACATGCAGAAGTACTTGAAAATAAAACAATGAACAAGATGATTGATGATGCACATGATTTGTCTCTATCATTGATTAAGCATCAACGCACTGAAGTGATGACGAGATTGATGTTTAACAGAAATAGATCAGATAAACATGAAGAATAGTCTGAAAAGAAAAATTCAATGCAGCTCATTTTCAATATCTGACATCAAAGATGACACATCAACATCTGTGACTGCACAAGAATCATGCAAAGTCTCACAGCGCATTATTGACGCAGCTATGCATAAGAAAAATTGACTTCAATTAATTTCTACATGAGAGACGAGTACTTAATATTACTACAGCGATGTGTGAATGTGACAAAGATTGAATGTCAATCAAGCACATTCTATTAACATGTCTCAGATGAAAAGCAGAATGAAAAGCAATGCAATGAGAAGAAAACATCACGAACTTGAGAGAGCTTTTAGAATTCATGAGCGCAGCAATGATGATCATTTGAATGATACTCTCAACGAGTATACTGAATCAATTTCAAGCTGTGACATCATCAAAGAATTAGATGAAAGAGAAGAAAAATAAAGAAGAAATAAACTCATAGAGTTTTTGCATTGAGAACAGTTATAGTATAAAGCGCAGAAAGAAGCGATTTTTGATGTGAAAAGAACGCTGCGCTAGCGCAGCGTTTGCTACAGTATATAAAATCTTGCATAGACTCATAATGAGTGTTGAATCGAGTAAGTGTTGAGATCATGTCTAGAAACTAATCAGAGTGCGTGCGTGACTAGAATGTTTGATTTATAGAGATAGCTATAACTAAGACTTTAAGAATACAGAAGAAAGAAGATACAAAAGACAAGAAGAACACGCTCTATATAGTAGTTATTCAGATTCGACGTTAGTTTCAAAGAGAACGTGTTGAAACACAAGAAAGATGTTTATTTGAAAGATGTTTGCAACACAAAGAAATGTGTTTATCATAGACATCTGTTAACTACTCGTAACACAAAGAAGTGTGTTTGTCTAGAAGACAATAGAAGCTGATTAGAAAATGCTAAAGAAGAAAAAAGATGCTGAATCATATCTGAGTCAAACCTGAGTCAGATCTAGATCAGCTCTCAACTAGATCATTGACTAGTTCTAATCAATACGCAGTGAACTCGCTAGCGTTCACTGTGAATTGATTAAAGTTTGATCTTTGACACATTCGTAACAGTAAGAATTAAAAAAAAAAGTTTAGTTGATCAATGAAAGAATATTCTTTTGAAGCAAACTTTATAAAATGTTCAACTATAAACTTCAGAAAATAAAAGAGTATTCGATTGAACATCTGAACAAAGAATTTATTTTCTTAAGCTTTGCTCTTTACATTTCACTCATCTTGTTTATTGAAAAGAAAGATGATAGCTTGTGTTTCTGTGTAAATTATAGAAAGCTTAATGCTTTGATTAAATGAGATCATTATTCTTTGTCATTGATAAATAAGACTTTCACTTGTATACAAGAAAGCAAGTATCTGACTTGATTAAACATAATTGTTATGTTCAACAAACTACATATGCATTTGAACAGCGAAAATTTGACTATTTTCGTTATCTTCTTCAACTTATACAAATATCATGTAATGCTCTTTAATTTAATCAATGAATCTACTTTTTATCAGCATTACATGAATGACGTGTTGTTTGAATATTTACATCAGTTTTGTCAAATTTATTTAAATGACATTATTATTTACAGTAAGATTCTGAAAGAGCATAAGTAACATGTATGATTAATCTTGCAAAGATTATGAAAGACTAATCTACAGATAGACATAAACAAATGCAAGTTTCATATGCAAGAAATCATCTTTCTAGAATTATTGATATTCATTGAAAGATTAAAGATGAATTCTTGAAAGATACAGATTATCATTGAATGATTTATTTTCATCAATTTTACTCAGATACAGTTCTTCATTAACTTTTGAAATTTCTATCAATGCTTCATCAAGAATTTCTTGAAGATTATTCATTTCATGATTCAACTTATTTAAAAGAAGATTATATTTGAATGAAATCAGATCTGTCAGATGATGTTCAATCATATAAAGAAGTGCATAATCAATGTGAGATGATGAGATTTCTTTGCGTGAAACTGCGTAGTAAAAGATAATAAGATAGCACTCTATTGATGATAAAACTAATTGCTAAGAAACAAATGCAAAAGCTGACAGAATTTTCATCTTCTGTCAATTTATTATATTTATTCATTCATTAATTTCTTTCAAGCTAATTTTGCGAGCTAGTCTTGCAGACATGCATCATTCATAGTCAATAAAATGCGTTTTCACAACTGCATTTTTTCTCAAAGACTCAATTCTCAAGTCTTTATAACATTGTATTGTCTTCTTGTAATTAATAGTATAGCAATGACTTTTTCAGCGCTTTAACATCTGAATAGCAATGTCATGAATTAATCATGCTAATGAGCATAAACAGAGCTAGTGCAAGATTATTAATATTAATCTCTTCATCTTTGCTTTCTTTTCTTCTTTTCTTTTCTTCTTACTTCATCTTAACATACTCTTTCATGAGTATTATTCTTTCAAATTTGATGAAACATGAAATCTGTTATGTGTATCTTGCATAACTTGCAGCTTAAAATATAAGCTTCTTTCGTTGCAGCGTTGTTGTGATGTGAGTCAGCTCATAAATTAACATAAGTGACATAGCAGTATTAACATCATCATCATCATCATCATCATGATAAGTAGCAGCGTTGCGGTCACTGAAATCATCCTAATATGCTCACTCAGTCTGCTCTTTTTATTAAAATGTATATTTCTTGTTGCTTCTTTCACATCATCATTACTGCTGCATCTATCACGTCTGCTTTTCTTACGCTCTTTGCATTAATGGCTGAACTTATGATTCTTGATAAATATATTTATTTCTGCATGTTTCAATAAATGCTGATGCATGATAAATCGTAATGATCAAAAGATCTGATGCTGTCACTGCGTTCATCATCTGAGCGCAGCAATAACTCACATATGTTGTGTTCTCATCGAGTATGCTTGCAAATGCAAGCATTGCTTTAAAGAGAAACATGATTGCATGATGAATTCAGTCTTGCATCATCTTCAGCTGCTAATGCATCATGCTGCGTAAGCAATGATTCATTATTTTAATGCTGATATTCAAATTCATTTCATTCTTCATCTTTGACAATGAAAGAGTGAGTAGCTTTTCGCTTAATCATGCAAGATTGTATTCAACAGTTCAGTAAAAACTTTCATTTTTCTCACTTTCATTACTTCTTGTTATTATTGCATCACTTCATCTTCATCTTGTAAGTACAAATGAAGCAAGCAGTGTGTAATGAGATTCATTGATGAATAAATAATCTCTTCTTTTTCTTCAATATTCTGATCTGCAATCATTGATCACTATCTTTCTTTTTTCATTCATGACATCACTTGTTTTCTTTTTTAAAAACATATGTTGACGTAAAATTTTGTTTTATTTATAAAGGAGGGGACGGCAAAAGGGTAGCCCTTTCCTGCTTCCAGCCAAGGCGCGTCCCAATCGGGTTTGGCGTGGCCCCTTCGGGCAAGGCGCTCAGCATCGCCCCACCCGCCGCTTTCTCAAGGTATAAAGACCTCCACCGCTCGCTGTTTTCCCATTGTCTCCTTCATCTGTCTTCCCACATCTCCCTGCCGTCCCCTCGCTCCTCTTCGTATCGCAAGGGTCTGCGGCCCCCTTCCTGCTGCCTAGCTGGCTTCTACCGACCATCGCCGATCGCTCTGCTTGGGACCTTGGCATAAGGCATTTTTGCTCATGGCCTTTCCCTTTGAGATCACTTTGCTACACCTCTCACCCTATACCCTCACCCTCTCCTGACCTGCCCACTTTCGTCTACGGCTGGAGCCAGCGATGCAGGTGAACCTCTTATTCGCCACCTCGTACCTTGTCGCCTGCGCTGCAGCTCAGCTCCGACGGAGATGATTCCTGTTTCGACCTTGTTGGAACGCCCTGAACTCTGCCGCTCTGGACCCTCCTGCCCTCGACCTTCCTTTGCCAGCCACTGTTTCACAACAGCTCAGCTGATATGCGACTCTGCGACGACATTGGTGGGGAACTTCAGCTTGTGGCGAACATTCCAGGGTGAAGCAACTGTCTGACTCTAAGAGGGCTGCCACACGACCAATAAAATAAATGCCTCATCACTCGTCGCGAATGCTCAGGCTTCCCTTTACGTCTGCCTAACCGCGTGGACAGGGATCACCGCTCAGCTGTGATCTAGTGACCTGGCACGAGGGGGGCTGAGAATGTACGCGAGCAGCGGCGGTGAGCCAAAACCAAGGAATGGAACCAATGGAGGGTGTGGTCGCCTTGATCGACAGTGCTCTTTGCGTGTCTGCCTTGCTGCGCCGACCGGGTTCCCGCAAATCACCTTGTTCTGGTGACTTGGCCTTGAGACGGTGATCTCGCTTTTCGCTGTGGATCGGAGAGGATGCAGTGCCTCCGATCCGTTGCAGAAGTCCCAGGGCGTAAGGCCTAGGCAGCAGCAGCTGACGTGGCTCGACAGTTGGAGGGGCGCAGGGAAGACTTGGCCGGTATGGGATGTGGGTTGAATACGAGGCACCAAGGGCTGAGAGACTGCGCCAGCATGTGCCGCAAGGTGTGAGGCAGATGAATGGAGACTGAGCGGCGATGGCCAGAGATCGGCTGTTGGAGAGGAGCAGGCAACAGGCGGCGGGCACAACTCAGAAGCGCATATAATCCTCGTCTCGCCCCGTTCTGAGTTCTTGAATTTCCAACTTCAAACTCCAACCATAGCTCCTTTATTTGCTTTTGAGGCACAATGCCCTTGATCGACTTGGATTTCGTTCAATTCTATGAAGGCCCCGCCAAAGCCGATTTGGCTGGCAAAAGACCATCGATGGCGTTGCCTGACGATATTCCCGTCATCCGTAAAGAGGGATATACTTCTACGGCTCCTAGATCCAGCAGCGGATGGGGTGGACAACTCGGCAACTACGATCTGATCGAAGTCCTTGAATTGACTGGCTCATTGTCAAAGGATCCTCTCGATTTATTATCCTGCAAGCAGGCACCGGATCTCAAAGGCACTGAGTTGTACTCCGAAGGTAATGTTTGCCGTCTTTGGTTTTGGTGGGCCTTTAATAATAGCTCCAGCTGCCTCAAACGGACTCGATCTTAGTGGCGGCCACGGTAGAGGCGGTGGAGAGGAAGACGAAAGTTTTCTATCCTTCGAGGAACTGCTGCTCGGTGCCGGAAGAGCACAAGAGTCGCAACGATCGGGCTTGAGATTAGGTGGAGACAAGGGTGCGAATACTGATAGCAGCAGCAGCGTCCACTCTAGAAGCGACGGCTCGACTTCTGAGCAAGGCGAGAGGCGCTGCTCCCTCAGCACTCCACCGACTTCTGTGGCAGGCTCAGAAGCTGGGTACAACCCTTGAAACCCCCGCTCGCAGATCTCGGTACTGACAGATGACGCCTATCTAGATGTTCCATCCTCCGCGAGAAGCCAAAATATCCCATCTCTGATCCTCCTCCTCCTCCTCCACTCCCTACTACCCTCCTCTCGTTGACACACGACACACAAATCTGCTTTCAAAACATCGAGCCTCGTCACTCCGGTGGAAGGAAAGAGAAAGGGAACAAAGAAGCAAGTTGTAGTACAGACAACATTATCCCATACTCTCTCCGATCGCCCCTTACGCCGCCAACTCCTGAACCGCCATTGGTTTCGTGGCGGTCTCCGCTCCGAGAAGACGCCGTAGGATCAGCGCCAGATCAGGCTGGCTCGCCATGGATGTGGAGCCCAATGCGCCCTACGGACGCCGAGCCTGTGACAGCCATAGGTGCCACCGACATTCGAAATTCCTCCAAGCGCACAGCAGACAGTGCAGGATTGAACGACGGTGGGGAAGGTGTGCACAGGTTGGAGAAGGCTCGGCGTGCAGGTCAGTGCGCAGGTCCTAGTCCCTACGGGCGCGTTTAATGACTCTAGAAAGACTCGATCGCGATCGATGAGATAGATGATACCGGCGAAGACTTGAGCGACGTCGAGTTCGCACGGATCCGATCGCAACCTAAGCCTGTCTTCAGACGGCCTCCCCATCTGCAAAACTTTCAGCAACGCGAGAAAACAACAAGCTCAAGTCGATTCAGTGGGGTTGGTGACAGTCAAGGTGTGCCCCCCAGTACATTTCTAACCAGCACCCGGGATTTCCTCTAACATACTTCAGATGACCCTGTCGTGGTGGAGGATAACGAAGAAAAGACTGGCGAAACTGGCGGTTCTACCAGGGCCACGAGCATGGAGTCTGAGATTGGCACCGCACACCTTCAAAGCTTCCACCCTAGGAAACAGCCAAAGACACGCGATTGCTTGAGTCCTACTACCACTGGACCTACTACCTCCCCCTTCGATCGCCCCATCTCTCCCAGTACCGCACTATCCCATGATCGAGTTGAGCAGGCTATCCGTGGAGGTGATCGAGGAGCAGCAGTGACCGTCCATCCCCCTCACGCCATCACCGTCACCCCTCCTCTTCCCGAGCAGCCTCAGGACCAAGGAAGTTCAGCATTGGATGAAGAGGAGTGGGAGGTCGTAAGGATCGTTGGCAAGAGACAAAGGGCAAAGGGCTATGAATACAAGGTGTGCTGGAAGAAGACATGGCTGCCTGAAAGCGAGTTAGGAAATGCGCAGGAACTGCTGCGGCAATTTGAGGCACAAGGCCGAGCTCAGCGTGCACGCAAAAGGGGAAGACCGGCACGTGCAGATAAGGGTCGGTGATCGTTACTTTTTTGGTTCGTAGAAGTCTGTATGTTATAGTAAAATGGGGATACTAATGCCATTCGCTACATCTTTTCATTTCATAAAATTGATATGTTTGAGGAGGCGAACACTCCACAGCCAGTGGTGCACGGTTCTGACGGACGTATGGAATGATTCTCTGCATCGCCCACTCCGCCCTTGGCTATTAGTCCTCCATGTTTGCCTCCAGGCCTCCAAACAGCTGCTCCACAATTTTGTCAGGAGAATCTTCTCCGATAGGTACGTCTGGCTGAGACCAAACTTTGTACGAATCCTTGCTCGCTAGCTCCTTTAAGGCGGGAGCTATCCTTCGAGGTCAAAATGGGATGGGGTAGAAAGGCTGATTCGACAGCTAAATATTTCTGACAAAAGTGCTGCCTTTTCTGAGTGGCCCTCAGGTTCAATGGTAGAAGCTCTATCTTCGCCCAGTACCTTCGTTGGACGCGCAAGAAGCCTTATTCCATCAACGGCCCTTCTGCGTATTCGATTTTTCTTTTCGATTTCCGCGTTCATCTTGGCCCTTTCGAGGCGCCGGCAGTGCCAAATTCTCCAACCAAATATGTAGGATCTACCATTAAGATCCGTCTCTGGTACGCGATGCAGTATGACCTAAGCAGGGCGAAGAGGAAGCTTAGGGCAGGTGAGAGGTAGGAGGGAGAAGTGGGGGAAGGGATGTGGGCGTTGGTTAGAGTCGATTATTCAATGCATTAAACATAACATCGTCATTCCAACCATCAGTGGCCTGCTCGATAGACTCCTTATCCCAAGGTCCACAGACTTTAGTCTTTGCTTGCCCATCATAACCTGAACTCTGCGAGAGCTTGATCCGATCTTTCGTCGCTTCTCGCACTTGAACCTGCCCAAAATTTTCTCCAGGCAGACGCAGCTTGGCGTTGTAGACATTGTATAGCCCCGGCAATAGAGCGACGTCGCGTGCACAGTACTGTACGATTTCAGACCTCGTAGGACGCTCGTTGAATATCTCATACCGGCCGCCCTTTCTAGGGTCATAGAGCCGACTAGCACCTTCTTTCGTACGCTGCCATTCCGCTTTCGCTGCGGTAGAAACAGGGCTGTTTTTTTCAATGCACTTGGCTAGCCCAGCGACGAAATCCTTCGAGCCTTTCCGAGTTGCGAGTTCCATGAGTTGCAGGTCTTTAATGCCGTCGACGGAAATCTCGTAATTGCTAAATAAGGCATCTGAATCGTTGCGAATGTCGAAGATGACTTTGGGGATAGTTGGAGATTCGAGAATGGTTTTGAGAGAGGTTGCGCTACTGTTTGTGGTCGAGAAGGCGGTCTTCCCGAGGCGATGGATGTTTATGAGGTAGATCTTCTTTCTAGAGAGGACGTAGAGCGAGATAATAGATATGGAACAGTGGCGACCAAGTTTAACTCCTTCCAAGTCGAGGTACAGCGAGGGAGGATCGACGGCGAGGCTGATAAGGTTATCGAGGAGAGATAGAAGGGTGGTCGCAGAGTTCACGACAATTATATCGGTTTGGGCCGATACAATTGACATGGTGATTAAGATAACGAGCCTTCAACACCTTCACTGTCAACTCCCCTCACCGGTGAACGCCGTTACGTCGAGGCGGTCTGGCTCCGACATGAAGATTCCCGCAGTGGCCATGAGTACTCCCAGTATCTTGAAACATGTCAGAATGCCTGAGTAAGCTTCACAGCCTCAAGGAAGGAGGCCAAGATTTACGTCGGAGGAAGATGCGCAGTTGGTCGATTTGAAGCAGAACGGAAATTTGCCATGGAAACAAATCGAACGTTTCTTCCCCGGGAGAAGCATCGGAACATTGCGGGTGCACTACTGTACAAAATTAAAGACCACGGGTATTGCCCGGAAGAAGCGGCGGTTGTGAAGGGTCGTCGACAATAAGCATGTAGCGGGGTTTTTAGTGAAGCTTAGAATGGGAATGATGTAGACTATGAAATAGTAGACCATAAGCGATGAAAGAGTAGCCCATGGTGGAGTAAGCGAACCACGATCGCGATAGAAGCTAACTCAAAGGACACTTTACACCAGTACAAGTGCGAACGAGAAACGCTGAGGGACGCTGGAAAGAGCGTGGCCTTGGAAGAGAGTAAGTTCTGAGAAGTAATTCCTAGGAAGAATTTCCGAGGAGAATACTCCTGGGAGAGCGTGGCTCCTCAGAAAGAATGATTTGCCGAGAATCCGTTCCCAGGAGAAGATTCCTGGGAGACAGTCAATCCTAGTAAAAGAAGGGTGATTGTCCGGCTCGTAGCCCGCGAAGCGATGGAGGTTGTGTTGCTTCTACCTGAAATTGTCTATTTTTAACTGAAGTAATTCTGGCTCCCTCTCGCGATATTGTTTCCCAGGAGATTATTCCTAGGAGGGAAGTGCTCCTAGGAACAATCTTCTGGATTAACGGGTGTCGAAGAGTGGAAATGGGCGGCCATGTCGTTTGCGTGGAAGCCTGGGCAGAGGTAGCGAAGGTCGTCGTAGGCTGAAGCGGTGGAGCGCCAGTATTTGCCTGGTGGGTGGCCGGCGGTGGAGGAGGGTAAAGGGATTGGATTGTGGAAAGCTGGGATGGATTAAGGGTTGGAAATTGGGCTTGTAGCCAATCGTTGGATTCGGCAAAGGTGGCAAGGGCGATCATGGCAGTGAGGAGAATGGCTACGGCAGAGAGGGTATGAGTAACTGTATGGAGCGCCATGAAGGACGAAAGTTGCGGTTCTGCTGGGGCCTGCTTCAGGGCCTGTGTTATGGAACAGACCTCGGCTATAGTCATTAGAGTTACCCGGCCATAGGGCTAGCCCTACCCACGGTAGATATGTGGTCCCACAACCTACTACATAGGAATTCAAGCTTTTACACACATTCATTATTGATCCCATCTGATCATTATCCTAACAGCCTGTGTACGGTTTCCTGGAGATAGAGCTCTACCCTAATCAGTCATGCAAAAGGCGTGGAACCCAATGCTGAGGTTCCAAAGCGTAGCTCGTCTGTTACATCACTAACAATCTCGAATGATGGAAGCGTGCTCTCTGGCTGGATAGTAAGCGGGATCTGTGTGGAAACGAGAATTGCTGAGCAATTAGGTTATCAAATTTGAAACAAAATTCCAAACTAATAGCACGATTGCATCCCGAGTGCAGAACCACCTCCATCCCATCTTCATCTTACAGCGATGTTCTTCACGATCTCAAAATCGACATCTGCGGTACTAATTTAGCCAACGCAATTTCCGCACTTCCATTTTCCCAAGACTGTATTCGATGTATTCAACTGTCTTTCGAAAAGTTGCACGCCCCTCATCTTTTTGAAACACATACGCCGAGGCCGAGTCTACTCTCGGATTTAATCTAGAAGGGTTCACCTACCTCCGGCTAAAACCCATCTGCAGCTAATAGACTAGCCCTATTAACAGTTTCTTATAATTTAGTAGTAAGAATAGGAAAGTGGGAAAACAAAATTCTCAGCCTTATAGGGCTTATTCGCAGGTGGGTTTTAGCCGGGCACCAGGGAGGTAGGTTGAACCCTTCTAGCGGCCGATTGGCCTCCGCAAGATTCCATCGCAACTTCAGCTAAGACTTTGTAAAAGCCAGCATTCTTCTTTCGATAATTATTATCATTGGTCTTGAGAAGCCAGGCCTTTCATCATGGCAACGACGACGGAACTAGAACCGTTACAAATTGAATCTATCCCGGCTCAACCGTCGCCTTTGCGAAACGAGGTCACAAGCATCGAAGGCGGTGTTAGAGATGACTGCAAGATTACTTTCAAATGCAATACCAGACTCTTCGTCATATTACTTTCGATACAATCTCCAGTTGACTCTGTTGAGGGAAGCTACCTGAAACGGCTAAAAGATCCACTGGAATCAGGAGATGAAGAAAAATCAGAACAGATTTTTGAAGAGTTGATTGATCTCCTTGCAGGACTTTGCCAGCCTGTGTTCAGAAAATTTGCAGCTATCGCGCCTGGATCTACACATTCACGTCCGACTCTCTACAACTTATTGTATCTTGAAGTGCTCCAGCTTCGTTTGAACACTACCAAAGGCACTGCAATGCTATACCTGCAGGATGGTCCTCAGATGTCTACACCTAACAGCTTCCGCAACAAAAACCTCAAATTACCAATCTTCAAGCCATCCGAAATTGAAATTTTGGATATACTCAAAGGAGATACGGTTTTCAAAGCGCTTATCCAAGGGTCAGTCATATGCGCCAAGGTGATAGGCTATCAAAACTCCACTAAATCGATACTACGAGAGATAAGCTTAATGCAGCGGATATCTGAGGCAAGAATGGATCCTCGACTCCGTACTCCGACTTTGTTAGGCCTCATCTCGTCGGAAGATGATTCGGGTCTAATACTAGGGCTCCTAATGGACTATATCGAATCCGGACCTTTGGTGTCAGACCTCTTCTCTTTGGAAATCGATTTAATTCCGCGAATAAGAAGAGAAACGTGGGCCAAACAGATCAGCGACGACTTGGGAAGGCTTCATAAGATTGGCTTGGTCTGGGGCGATGCAAAGGCAGGCAATATCATCATTGATAAAGAAAGCAACCCGTGGATCATTGACTTCGGCGGAGGCTATACGGATAATTGGGTTGACGCAAATTTGGCAGACAGTGTCATGGGTGATTTGCAAGGGCTGCGACAAATTCTAAAATTCTTGCAACTTCCTGATCAGTATTACCAAACTTATTCTGGGCCATAACAAGGCTGTATAACCTTGTCCTAATACATATCTTAAGGTCAAATTCTTAGGAGTACAACTTCGCAATGCTTGGCGCGCTTTCGTAACAAATCGAGCCCACCGTCACGCCGTGCAGTTATTGCAACAGGTATGTTCACAATTCGTACAATTTCCAGCCACGTTTTTCGCTCTGTGACATCGGCAGCAAGTGAACATCCCTCCTAGTCTTGTGAAGGGACAATTTGCGTTGTTGCAAAAAGTCCCCGTAAATCCTCCATCAGAAGTTCCCCCGGGATTCCACAAGACTTTCTGTTACCTGTTGCAGGATTCACAGTCGCTCGGTGACAATACTGGGGCTCTTGTTTATAATGCAATCCGCAACGATGCCATGTTTTTTTGGTATAACACATTGTGGCTGTTTAGGAATTTAGTGAACCATGTGTAAAGAAAGTGAAATGTCTTTACCTGCAAGTAACGTTCCAACAGGCGATCTTGGTAATAGACTGTAGCTCCCGCGCTTATCTTGCTAATGTCAATTCGGTCAGGAGATGATGAAACTTGACTTGGGGCATGTCAAAACTTGCTTCGCTGTCGTCAATTCTGCCAATAAGGTTCCCGTTTGAAACAGGCGCTGGTGTTGTGATACGACTCAAATGATGCACTTTACAGGCCCTAACGAAGCAGTGTAGCATTGAAGTTAAAATGAGAAGATATACAGCGTTATAGAAACGATGGCATTATGCTTCATGGGTAACAGGTTTGGCAGCATTTTCGAGCAGTTTGTGCGTCAAACAGGTACCTTCATGATCGCGTCAAGGACGGAGACAGCTTAGTTACTGCTGAAGGATCATTACTTACCGCTAGTCAAATTTGGGTGTTTGAAGCTTTTCCAGCCGAATGGGTACAAGTATCAGCTACCAAGAGCGTTGCTTGAATCGCACTACCAAGATCTCCTACTAAGCTAGTTAGCTGTCTTGGGCGGTATTTACGAACGATCGAAATACCCCTCATCGCCATCGAACCCCTCACAAGATCTCCAGAAATCCATTCAAGAACCCGTAGGGTTTAGTATCGAGTTCACGCTCTCAGATACCTCTACCATGATCACGATAACCGTTGAAGCATTTGGCCTCAGTAGTGTCAATGGCCTCCTATTCCAATTTCCATGGATCAAGATCCGCGTCTGATGGTTAGAGTTGGTAGCGAAACCATCCCCCAGATTCTAAATAAGCGAAACTAACCATGAAAAGCTAGCGGCAGGCGGCTGCTCCTCCGCAATGATGATAAGCGTTTCTTCCATGAAACAGATCAACCTTGCGACAGCATACTTATACATATCTACATTTTGAGTATGGCAGCAGCTGCATCAGATAGAGTAAAACCTCCTCCTTTAGGCTCTCAACGTCGAAGCAAAAGTAAGCAGCCACCCTAATGAAGTTCATCTTGTGGACTAATCTAGCCTCAGGATCACGAAATGAGCAAAGCACAAATGCTTTCCATCCTAGCGAGCTTGTTGCGAAGCAGGCCAACCCCAAGCGCCAGCGCTTCTCAGAAAGCCCTCATCGGAAGTTGTGGAAGATGGCAGAAACCGTCTTTGCTCGAATTGAAGTTTTGGAGCACCTTGATCAGGATCACTCCCATGGCGAGCGTCTTCGCTCTGGTTCACCAGATAACATAACAAGTCTCCCAAAAGAGGAAGTTAACCGATCGCTTTACAAAACATTGGAAACAGCCCTTACGCGTATCTCAGTTTTGGAAAAGAGAAGGGATATCTCTTACGATCACGCATTTAAAGCATCAAATGGAAAACAATGCATGATTCGCGGATGCGGCAGCGAGTTGTCCAGACCTAACCACGCTATCCGTCATATCAATAACACTTCCACCCCTGAGCATCAGGTCGCCGCCATCATCCTGGAGCAAAAAGAGTGCTTAGAGTGCGACGAAAGTTGGAAAACGCCGTCTGGTCTCATTTTTCACGAGAAAAAGGTTCATAAAGAGACTTATACTTCGAGAATGGATATTTTCAAACAATTTTTGGGGCAGAGTTCATGTATGCGTTTTTCTTCATGATTTTACGAAATTCTGTTAATGAATTGCAGATTCGATACCCGCAAATCATTCAATGCAGCTACTACAGCCTGGAACCGACAGTCTACCACCCGATGGCCCCAATACGATACAACCAAACTGGTCCAGATCCAATGACCTTCAGTCCTTGGCAGATTCGATACCCGCAAATCATTCAATGCAGCTACTACAGCCTGGAACCGACAGTCTATCACCCGATGGCTCCAATCTGATGCAACCAAACTGGTCCAGATCCAATGACCTTCAATCCTTAGCAGATCCTGTACCTACATATCATTCAATGCAGCCACCAGGATCTGAATTTATCTGGACGCAGCCGAAATGGTCTGGATCTAACGACCTTCATCAATCTGATCAGTTCTACCAAGAATTGTGAAGTAGAAAGACTTAAAATCGAGGATCGTGGAGTCGCTCTGGCTCTCTTACAATCGCTGCCAAACACGCTCGACTAGCTCAACTCGACCAAGCAGGCTTTCTATCTCGCTGTCCGCATCTCCGCAGAGTTTCCCCCACCTTTTCCTAAATATGACTATAGTATCTATAATATATAGTAAATGTCTGATTGTAAGGGGAGGAGGGGTAAACGAGCAAGGAAATATTCTAGCAAAGGTACTGGTAGCGAGTTCTTTCAATTTGGCTACAATAGCCCCAACAGAGGCCTTTTGCTCTATCATTTACGTGGCTAGGCTAGCTGTCTTTGCTCCGTCTCCTGTGCACTACGTCCAGTGACTGAGAGATCTCTCTAACTTCGCCCCTTTTGGGGTCCGGAAGCAGCAACTGGTTAGGGTTATAAGCAACGAAATTTGTAGACCTAATCAGTACGGTTTTGAAACATGAAAAGGTGCTGTTTCAAATTAAAGATACCAAAATCTGCAGTGCTTCAACATCCCATGCGCCACGCGCAGTACGCAATGAAAGCGGACTCAGAGCATCCATTTAGTGTTGCTCTTTATTCTTTCCTCCTATCAAAATGTAGATTCCCCCTCCTTTCTCAGAACAAATGAGGTCTGTCCCGCCTTTGATATAGACCACTGACCCCTTCCTCCACGGCACCTCCTGGCGTATCTTGGTAGACCGAACCTCTGCCCACGGTGGTAACCCTTCAGTAACGAGGGGAATGAAGATATGGTAATCTGTAGGAAGGCCTATCCCGCGAATGGGAGTTTTCGGAACGCTTGGATTGATGCGCGCAACCAATTTGAACGTAGACTCCGTTTCCGCAGGGGGGTTGACAAAATTAGCTATCTTCGGTTGAATGATGACCTGAGTATAGCATCAGCATAATGATATTGATCGTTGCTTGCTGGGTATACCTTTGGATGTACTTCTGTTCGATAGATGTCCAGCAGCTTTTCGCACGCAGGTGTCCACTCCATCTCTGTATATATATCATACGTAGCCATTGATGACCCTGCCTGAATCTCCTTTACTGCGCCATCGATTAGGAGATCGTCAATAAGACTATTTACCACTTGCACGAAATCATCACATGGCTCGGCGTTGCTAGCTGACATGGCTGAAGTCGCTCGATCGATGACCTTGGTGAGGGGCCATGGCGGGGCGTAAACTTTTTTCGCGACATCGGTAGCGCACCTGAAGTTCATGTCCATGCCGAATATGGCGGCGGTGATTCATTGATATCCTAATTGTAAAATGTAAGTTGCCCAGTCTTAAAGATAATATAACGAGTACACTGATACCTGCCAGTGCTTGTAATAAGAATGTGGATTTAATCAAAACCTGACCAACTGCAATGTTGCTCAATCCCCCCATTCCAGAGCAACGAGCCGTCTACCATTTCGTGACGACGACAGAGTAAAAGAATTTCAAAAGAAAACTGTGGCGCATGATGGCAGGAGGCTCTCAGTTCTAGGCAAACGAGGCTGGAAGCATAGACATCCAGTAGGCCTGAGCCAACAAAGATGACAACGCCTATACACTCGAGCTCTTTGAAGGAGGATCGAAGTCTGAAAGCATGGATTGGCACCCATTTCTTAGAACAGCAGAAGCTAGTTTGATCTCTACACGTCAATTCATCCTATCAATACCCCAGGATGACTACATGGCCTGATTTGGGAGTTGCCAGCGAGGGTGCAGCTTCCCCGACCCAAATTTGGGAGTTTGGAGTGGGCAGCTTCCTCGACCCAAATTTGGGAGTTTGACAAAACAGGGGAAATTCCATTTCCGACGTCTCTGTCGCATACTTATGGCCAAGACAGTTCTACGATTTTGTTTGTTGTCTCATTTCTTCAACCTTTTGGCCGTGGTACTTGAGTTGGTAACAACTCTCTTGCGTTCATTAAATCAAGCCTCAATCATTTGCGTTACCAGCGCATTTGCTCGTGTTACACCCTGCCTGCATTAGCCGTTTGCCTTTTATTTGCCTTTTCGGCCTCTTGCATGACAATGCAAGGGCCTAGATCTAATTGTGGCTCAAGCTCGACCGTCAACGACCTTGATACTCACCGCCAGTCGACATCTCAGAGCCCACTACTGGACTTTCCCCCTCCTTACGCAACTGTACCGAGCCCTGCACCTTCCTACGCATCATCAGTGGACAATGAGCTATTGCACTGGTGGGATGTTGAGGCGGAGAAAGTCCTCCGAGGCAGCGACCTTCAGGCTATGCAACTGCTTTGTCGGTTTCACACGTATAGAGACGACAGCCTTCCTCGTTCAATCCTGCGAACGCGATCGGTCTCTACATTGAACACCTTTCTTCTCCATCTTGGCGCAGGGACAAACAGTCGGCAAGCCGTCGTTGATCTAGATGTAGATCAAAAAGTCGAGGAGATATTGAAGCGGCTTATACCATCGTTGCCTCCTTCAAACTCTGGAGGAAATTGGGTATCACATAAGGCGGTACTTCAGCAGGACGCGTCGCGTGTTGCCTCGGAGCTGAACGAGGCGAGCTTCTTGGAGTTCCAAAAGATTTCCTTTCCGGACTGGGTTAGAGAGGCGCTCTATCCCGATGATTACGTGGACCCTGTGGAGGATTTCATTGACTGGCACAACGGCCTCATTCATCAAGTATACGATCACTTGAAAAGCTGTCCAGATGAGATCGAAAAATACAATCAAATTGAAAAGGTGAATGCGATCACTGTCATCTCATTTGTTCCGTTGACTGATACCAATGGCAGGAGTTACGCGAGCAAAGCCCCTTCGCGCATTGGGCTGTAGCCAAAAGCCTACAGCAGATACAGCCGAACCGCCCGACTACAGATGCTATGCCTCAGCCCGATCTTGGATTTATCCTCTACCCACTCAGGGAGTTTTTCAGACACCAGCATCGGATCATCGTCGCACTATTGAAACAGCTCGCTGTGTTAGAGGTGCGCTTTCGACGGTCGTATTCACGTGTTGAGGATATCGATTGGACACGGCACTTTCGGACGAATGTCGATTTATTCAAAGGTGTTAATAAGATGCCTTCCCAAGAACTAGCTGATATACTCACCGACCGTGATTCGATTGCGTTCCTCGCACTTTCTCCTCAGAGCATCATCAGTTACGACGCTCGCTTTCAGCATATAAATAGTCAATGGAACAGGCTGTGTCTGGCGGCACTAGAGTTTCTCATTGCTCACAGCCACCTGAGTCTTATTGTTGCAGACATTTGCAAGGTGAGTTCTATACGATTCGCTGCTTCCTCAATCAGCTGACTTTGATAATAGCATCTGCGTAAACAACGGAATTTTTTTTCCTTATTTGCCTTTCTTCAAGCTCTACGAGAAACTGGCTTTGATGAATCTAAACTGCCAAACCTCTTCATTCTCATCAATTCTGATCGGAACTACGCCTCTTACCGAAGAGCATATGAAGAGGCACCAGGCCTTCCGTTTCTGCCTCCTCACATTAGACAGCTCAGACATTGTCCAGAGATAGGTTTATCGGAGATATTTGCCTCTGTGGCATACAAGAACCCGAGGAGTTTGCCGCAGACTCAGGGTCTTGGAAAGCGAAGGGATTCATCGAACAGCAAGCAGCTTCCATGGAGTTCTTGGACCTGGGTTAATCTAATGCCCTGTTTTCCCAGCATGTATTCAACTAAATCCTAACCTTAGGAAACAACTTGGCGAGTATTCCCTTCAGAGAAGCGTATGGTGTATTAGAAAGCAATTGATGATCTGATTCTGCCGTGAACGCTCTTCCTACTTAATAGTTGATTGAAAGACAACCTTCTGTGTCATTGCTCGCCACAGGATTGGGCTCTGTTTCAGCACTCTACAGAAGAGACAGAGCCTGCTAGTCAATACTGGCTCTCCTCTCCAATACTGGCTCCATCTTTCTTATTTATGCCGTACCCTTTCATTGGATTGCACCGCCTTCATCCTTCGAATTCCCCGGAGCAGTCGTAATAGGCTCGGTACTTTACAATATGAATCAATGTGAACTTCTACTGTTCAGCGGTAAGCCTTTCTCGGTTTCAAATATATCAGCCTCGATCAACTTTGTCCCGCTCGACGCAATGCAGCTGTAGTGCAGATGGTACTTCGCCAACAGCGTTAGAAAGTATAAAAAAATCATCGAAGTAACATGAAACAAGGCTATGGTGGGTATGGAAAAGACTTGAATGGTCCGTACTTCAGTGTTACCAGAAATAGTCAACGCAATGTTGCCTGGCCCCTCTTTTGCCCTGCCCTGCCCTATATGTATTACGTATGTAGAGGTCCGCCCGGGAATACTTTCATCAACGGTTGGGCAGAGCGTGAGGCTGCAACGGCCGACTTTAATTCTGGTGTCTTCGTTAGGACTTCGCCTTAGGACAGAATCAAATCCCCTATAATTTATATCTGCCCGAATCTGTCCTCATGGTCCTACTTCATCAACCCATCAGCATGTCTCAACGAGATGGTCATGAGTGGTCTAAGCGATGTCTTGGGAAAGATATCGTTCTACCGTCTAGCGAGCCCGAGTTCCCAAACTCTAGTACAATTACATCCAAGTACGCTTGCTGACAACTCTTCTATCATAATCATGAGCACCCGCTAATCGCTTGCTAGTCGACTGCGTCCGTCAAGGCTGCTATATTGTGGTGGGGCTCCAAGTCCATTTGATAATTCTTTTTGCGATGCTCGAGACGTTCGTTCCCCCCAAGGGTTGCCTATCGATTCTACTATCAGATGTGGATCAAGAGATCATTGGTTGAA